>Ga0189287_100118_pt1 | contig 58512 bp, 55 predicted proteins | sample UW86minimetaG_FD_130319 | JGI IMG/M metagenome (GOLD analysis project Ga0189287, IMG submission 130319) | Marine microbial communities from the Costa Rica Dome - UW86 mini metaG | ecosystem: Environmental > Aquatic > Marine > Oceanic > Photic zone | place: Costa Rica: the Eastern Pacific...
ATGTGGCTGATCTGGCATTGTCGCAAGGTCGGTTTCACGATCAAGGTCGGAGCTCCGAAACTCAACGACAAAGTTCGCACTCTGGGTCGGCGAATTCTACCTGTCGTTTTTGGCGCAAGCCTGTATCAGATCAATTTACTCATCGGTACAATTCTCGCCACGACGATTTCAGACGGCGCGGTGTCTTATCTTTATTATGCCGACCGGGTTACCCAATTGCCGTTGGGCGTGGTTGGTATCGCTGTCGGCACCGCCTTGCTACCGATGATTTCAAGGCAATTGGAATCAGGCAATGATGATAAGGCAAACGCGGCACAGAACCGGGGCACCGAGATCGCCCTGTTACTCACTGTGCCCGCTGCCATCGCCCTCGTCGTCATTCCAGAACCTATCATCAGCGTTTTATTTGAACGGGGCGCATTTGGCCCCGAAGCCAGCGAGGCGACAGCCTCAGCATTGATGGCGTATGCCATCGGCCTGCCTGCTTACGTTGGCATCCGCGTGTTCACGCCAGGATTTTTTGCACGTGAAGACACGTCGACGCCTGTTCGGATAGCCGCGGTTTCAATAATCGTGAACGTCGTTTTGAATTTATGGCTGATGAACCAATTTGCGCATGTCGGTATAGCACTTGCATCAAGTATATCGGCGTGGCTCAACATCTTGTTGTTGGTGTTCGTGCTTTCACGTCGCGGCCACTATAAAGCCGATCGGCGTTTGTTACTTCGTATCGGTGGTATCATCGGTGCAAGTGCCATTATGGCTGCGATCTTGTGGTTCGGGGCCGCTTGGGCAGTGCCGTGGCTATCTGGGTCTCTGGTCGAAAAGATTACAGCCTTGATGGCTCTGGTCGTTGGCGGTGCTATGATTTATCTGATTTCTGCGCGTGTTATGGGCGTATTTTCCATCGCTGAGATCAAGAAAAGTATTGGCAATGCGCGCGCCGAAAAATGACGCCTCGCTTGACCACCTTGGAGCAACGGGCGATAAACCGCGCCTGACTTCTAAGCGAGATAAAATATGAATCAAAGAATTTTTTCAGGCGTACAGCCTACCGGCAATTTGCATCTCGGCAATTATCTGGGCGCAATCCGAAACTGGGTGAAGCTGCAAGATGATTATGAGTGCCTATTCTGTGTTGTCGACTTGCATGCAATCACTGTCTGGCAGGAGCCAGCTAAGCTCCGTCAGTCCACGCGAGATGTTGCCGCTGCATTGATCGCGGCCGGTGTCGATCACAAAAAACAGATCATCTTTAATCAGTCCCAGGTTTCTGGGCATGCGGAACTCGCCTGGATTTTTAATTGCGTTGCGCGAATGGGCTGGCTCGGCCGAATGACGCAGTTCAAGGAAAAGGCTGGAAAAGACCGGGAGAACGCGTCTGTTGGGCTGTTTGCGTATCCAAATCTGATGGCCGCTGACATTCTCTTGTATAAAGGCACACATGTTCCCGTGGGTGAAGATCAGAAACAGCATCTGGAGCTTGCACGAGACATTGCACAGAAATTCAACAACGATTTTAAGACCGAGACATTCCCGATCCCTGAACCTTTGATTCTGGGGACAGCAACCCGCGTGATGTCGCTTAAAGATGGCACAAATAAAATGTCCAAATCTGATCCGTCCGATTTATCGCGGATCAATATGACCGATGACGCAGACACAATCGCGCGAAAAATTAAAAAAGCGAAGACGGATCCTGATCTGCTACCCGACTCAATCCAAGGTTTAGATGGACGGCCCGAGGCGCGAAATCTATTAGGGATCTATGCGGCTTTGGCTGAGACAACCGTCGATAACGCCGTGGAAACGTTCGCCGGCCAACAGTTTTCTGCTCTGAAAACAGAACTGTCGGATATTGCTGTGGCCAATTTGGCCCCCATTCAGGACGAATATCGGAGATTGCTGTCTGACAAAGGTTATGTGGATAGTGTTTTGGCAGATGGCGCAGCGCGCGCTCGGGCAATGTCAGAGCCTGTCTTACGAGAAGTCCATGACGTCATAGGGTTTCTCAGGGCGAAAATTGGGAAGTAATGTCATAGACTAATTGTGGTTGATGCCTTGCAACACTGCAGCCATGGCCCCAATTATGTGATACAAATTGAGGACGAAAGTCGCACTTATAAGTCCTCGCAGCACCTTAGAGTTGGAGCACAATATGTTTATTCAGACCGAAAGTACGCCGAACCCAGCAACTTTGAAGTTTTTGCCGGGGAAAGCTGTCATGCCGAATGGCACTGCAAATTTTGCGGATCAGTCTGAAGCTGGCCGGTCACCGCTTGCGGTGCGCCTGTTCTCTATTGAAGGGGTCGCGGGCGTGTTTCTAGGCTCGGATTTTGTCACTGTTACGAAAAGTGACGACAAGGACTGGGACGTAATGCGTCCACAAATTCTTGGCGGCATTATGGAGCATTATCAATCCGGGCGCGCGATCATTGAAGGTGACGAAAGCACAGATGGATCAGACTCTGATACGGAAGACGATCCAATCATCAAGCAAATCAAAGAACTCATCGACACACGGGTGCGCCCCGCAGTGGCGCAAGATGGGGGCGATATTGTGTTCAAAGGATTTGAAGGCGGTATTGTATCGCTGCACATGCAGGGAGCGTGTGCGGGCTGTCCAAGCTCGACGGCAACGCTGAAGCACGGCATTGAGAACATGCTGCGCTATTATGTGCCTGAAGTGCAAGAAGTCCGCGCTGTCGAATAAGGGCGCAAAACCTCAATATATTGACATTTTTGGTCAATCCATGTACACCCGCTGACATCGGTCATGTGGTGAACCTATTTTATTAACCATAAATGATCGTTTGGCAGAGGCCTGACAGGTAAAAATACCGCAGGTTCGCAAGTTGTGCCAATACACCCAGGGCAAGAGAAACGAGACACAGGGGCATTGTTGTCGCGAATAGCGTCACATTGAGAGAAGTTATGATGACTCGTAAATTTGACCGGATCATTCTTTGCTTTATTGGGGGTGCCGTTCTGGCGACAGCAACGGCCAGCGTCGTGAGCCCAAATTCAGGATTGACCGCTGCGCCAAGGGTTTCCTTTGATAGCGCCCACGCAGAGCCGATGAATATCAGCGAAGACGCCCAGGGTGCTGACGCGGGCAGCCAGGAGATAGCTTCCAGAGAAGATATTGCATCGCTGCGGAAAGTTCAGGAACTCGCCGAGAGTTTTCGTGAAATTGGCTACAATTTGGATGGTGTCCGCGAAGACGCGCCTGTGCCGAGGGTTTTCCTCGCCGAATTGCCGCATGATTTACATGAAACAGCCGAAATATCGCTAAAAAAGACAGTTTTCTTCAAGATGATGCTGCCTCTCATCCTGAATGAGAACGAGCGTATTCTTGCTGATCGAAAGCGATTGCATCGCATCAAGGCCGAGAAAGCCCTTGGTGGTAAAATTGAAGCACGTGATCGTCTCTGGATTGCCGTTTTGGCTGAACGTTACAAGTTGAAGGATGAAAACCTGGAAACGCTGCTCCAGCGTGTCGATATTGTGCCACCTTCGCTCGCGATGGCTCAGGCGGCTGAAGAAAGTGGTTGGGGCACATCCCGGTTTGCACGCAATGCAAATGCGCTTTATGGCCAATGGACGACATCTGATGGGCAGGGCATTGTCCCAGAAGACCGACCAGAAGGCATGGATCACAAAGTACGAGCATTTGATAATCTTGCTCAGTCGGTTTCAGCATATATGCGTAACCTGAATACGCACCGGGCGTACCGTGAGTTTCGCAAGCACCGCAAATCAATCCGTGCCAAGGGTCAGCCTTTGGATGGTGCAACTTTGGCCGAAAATCTGACGCGTTATTCGGAGCGCGGCGAGAAATATGTTGATAGTGTTCGTGCCATCATAAAAGTGAATGAGCTGCTCAGTCTTGATGGCGCGAAATTGGTCAAGGATGATGCAGACGATCAGTCCGTCTGAACCTTCTTGGGCACATAATACTGACGACCTAACCAATACCAGCGCCCATTTCCTGCAGGCATTGTGCAATTCAGACGTGTTCGCCCGGGCGGCATCGCCTTGTCTGCCCGAACTTCCAATCGCGACCCCAGGCGTTGCACTGAAAGCTTATCTACATGGGATGCGTAACAGTTCAGACGATCCAGACCCTTGTCCGGCCAGGTTACTGTAAAGCCGATAAGGGGTGGATTTGGTGAACTGATGGTCGGGTTTTCTGGTGTCATGTCTGCAGCTCGGACCGGTAACGCATTCGCGGCAAGCTTGAACCGGTCTATCGAGCCGAACGCCTCGTTCATCGCGAACCTCGGCAAATAGTACATTTCACCACCCGTTCCGATTGCGCCTGAATGTTGACCGAAGGCGGCCACAAACCCCGCCTTTTTGACCAAGGCCATCGTTTCAAGGTTTGCTTCACCATAAGGGTATGCAAACAAATCAGGCGTGTCTCCGAGCTTTGCTTCAAACTGTGCATTTGAGGCGGCTAGCTCGTTTATAACCTGAGCGCGTGTGAGATCAGCCATATGCGGATGGAATTTTGTCTGGCTGCCAATGGTTACGCCTTCTTCGGATACTTCGCGGAGTTGTTTCCACGTCATGTATCCCCGTAATTTCCGATCAACGGGGTCGGTTGCAACAAAAACGGTGAGCGGAAACCCTGCTTCTTTCAGAATTGGCCACGCGCGCGAATAGACAGAATAGTAGGCATCATCAACACTAAGGCCGACAGTTTTTGGAGGTAATGTTTCACCATTGCGAAGCGCTGCAACAATCTTGGGCAACGACTCTACGTTGTAGTCACCGCTTTTTAGCTCAGCAACATGCTCACGAAACTGGTCCATCGTAACATTTGTTGACGGGTAATCAGTTTCACCAAATCGATGATACATGATGACAACCGCTTGTGTCGGTGGCGCATCCGCCTGAACTTCGCTGGTCATCGGTGAGAAAGAAGCGCCGATTGTGCCTAAAACCAAAGTGGCAAATGCCAATATGATGCGTTGTACCATTTCATGTACCTTTGCTTGAAAATCTTCGTCTAGAACATGATGTGTTTGTTTGATCTTAGCAAGAAACGTTGCTGATTTTAGCTAAGATCGAAAACTTTATGCTCACGGTGGTTGTGTTGTCTGTGATGATACGCACGGCTAACGTTTGCAGAAATGTGCCTTGTCGAATAAACCCTAAGGTGTGGAGATCTCCACATTTTGTTGAGACAATACAGGAAACTAAAGTGGGCAGGAATGTAATCTCCGCAAGCATCTATGTTGTGCTGGTCATTGTGGCGATAACATCACGGATCTGGCCGTTTCCATTTGGCCGTGAAATCGGCATCGCACTCACGGTGATGTTTCTAGTTCTGGAATTCCAACGTGCGCCGCCGTTGCAACGTAATGTTGGCGGTTTGATTTTTTTGGTGGGCGCAATTTCTGCCTGGGCCGGCGGGGACCTCATCGGCGGCTTGATGGATGGACTGGAGCGCGCGCAGATATTTTTAGTCATGTTCTTCGCTGTGACGTGGCTCAGGGAACCTGCGGTTAAAAGCCCTTCCTTGACCACATTGCGTGACGCAGTCATTGCACAACCCGCAGGCCGCCGATATCCGATTCTCTGGTTAAGCGCACACTTCCTGGGATCTGTTCTGAATCTCGCGGCCATGAGCTTGCTCTCGAGTATGGCCGGAGAACAAACCGATAAACGATTAAAAAAGCGACTTTCAATTGCCCTGATGTTGGGTTTCACGACGGCCTCTACCTGGGGCCCGTTTTATGTAAGTATCGCCGTCATACTCACAGCAATTCCCGGTGTTCGATGGATTGAGATCGCGCCTCTAGGGTTTGTTCTCTCGATGATGTTGCTCTTTGTGGGATGGTCATACGATCGAATTTTCCTTCGTGAAAAAATTGTTGATAGTGGCACTCGTGATGCTGTGCCAATGACGTTTCAAACAATTGGCCGTGCCGCGTTCCTTTTGTTGCAATTGATCGTTCTGGTTATGGGCGCGCACGAAATCGTGGGCTTATCCATTCCGATCGCACTTGGTGTGATTGGGCCGCCATTCGCGATTGCGTGGGCAGCCGTTCAAGCTCAATCAGGTGCACGGTGGGCGCTGGGCAGCAAGCCTTTGATCAAGAGAATATTTGTAAATTTGCCTGAGCTGCGTAACGAGGCGGTCGCATTTGTCGCCGCGTCTGTACTTGGTGTTGGGGTGTCTAAAGTGCTTCCACCAGAGGTTATCAGCGCGCAACTGCAATCATTGGGCATCACCGGTGATGCTGTAATTGTCTCACTAGTTTTTGGTATGACACTTGCCGGCGTTGCCGGTCTCCATCCTGTCATCCTTGCTATTTTGGTGGGTGAAGTCATGCCGCCAGAAGTGATTGGCGTTGCACCTGAAGTGCTGGCGATGGCGATGCTTGGCGTCTGGGGCACCTCAACCATGGTTTCGCCGTTCTCAGCCACGACTTTGTTTATGGCACGCGTCGTTAGCGTTCCAAGTCATGTGATTGCCTGGAAGTGGGATCCACCTGTTGTTCTCCTTTCGGCAAGCGTTGTCGCAGCGTACGTTGTTGCGATCCGCCATTTGTTCTATTCGTGAGGGCTCAATGACGCTTTTATTGGGTATTGATACAGCAACGACGGGATGTTCGGTCGCTTTGATGCGGGCCGAGACTTGCCTCGCCGAAAATCAAACGAGAATGTTGCGTGGGCACTCCGAAGCATTGCCCATGATGATCGATACGGTGATGAAATCTGCTGGTGTTTCCTTTGATCAGCTGGATGGTATCGCTGTGACCCGTGGTCCGGGCGCGTTCACGGGTCTCAGGGTGGGACTTGCTGCAGCCAGGGCATTGGCCCTATCCATCAATAAACCGTGCATTGGCATTTCAACCTTTGAGTCATTGTCTGCCGAAACACGGCGACAAGAAGTCATAGATGCTGATACAGCGTTGATTGTCTCCATTGAGAGCAAACGCACAGAGCTTTTCGTGGCTATCTATGGGTCGGGCGGGGCGGAGACATCTCCTCCTTCTGCTCAACGGCCTGATGAGGTGGAGATTTTAGATGAGAGCATATCATCTGTTGTCATTGTAGGTGATGCGTCCGAAAAGATTGAACAAGCGCTTGATGGTAAAATTCAGACCCGACGCATCAAAGAGATCGAAGTGCCAGATGCCAAAATTGTCGCAACACTGGCGTTACAATATATAGAGAAGCCTGAGCTTGCATTGCCAACACCGTTTTATCTTCGCGCTCCTGATGCGACGAAGCCGAAATCATAAAAGGGTATCAGGCCTCTTTTTTGATCCAGATAATGTAGATGTCTGAATCAGGGCGTTCGGGCTCAATCGCCAAAACGTCATGACCGTGTTGTCGGGCGGATTTAGGCACGTTCTCCAAAGGCTCTTTGCCTTTGAGCCTTACTTCCAAAACCTCACCAATAGCGATTTTCTCAAGAAACAGCTTGGTGCGGACAAATGTCATCGGACAAATAAGCCCGGTAATATCAATGTGATGGTCTGCGACAATTGCATCCAGCTTTTGATTTTTTGTCGGCATATTATCACCTCGCGCATCTCGATTGTGGCGCTTTGAAAGCATAAGATCGGGCAGCCACTTCAATATAGATGTTGGCGTATAGAAGTCGATACCTGTAAGAGTCGTAAGTGATGTGTTGAATGTTGAGATATTGTAAGCAGACTCTTCACATGTGGTTGGTGGCAGGTTACCATCATTTATAGAATTTATAGGGGATGCTAATGGGCGAAACTCGCCTTGAGAGACTGTGTATCGAAAAAGGCATGAAAATGACCGAACAGCGCAGGATTATTGCGCGTGTTCTTTCAATTGCTGATGACCATCCGGATGTCGAAGAGGTTTATCGCAGAGCGGCCGAATTAGATTCCAAGATTTCTATCGCCACCGTATATCGGACCATGCGACTGTTCGAGGACGAGGGTATTGTTGATCGTCACGACTTTGGTGACGGACGCGCCCGTTACGAAGAGACATCTGATGAACATCATGATCACTTGATCGATGTGAAATCGGGTCGCGTCATTGAATTTCACAACGAAGAAATAGAAGCGCTTCAGGAACGTGTCGCCCGCGAGCATGGATTAGAGCTTGTTGATCATCGACTTGAATTGTACGGCGTACCATTGACGGAGTCGGACAAATAGAAAGGGCTCATGTTGAATGAGACGCGTTTGCCTTGACAGACCTGCATCAGATTATCATGTTCCGCGCCCAATGCCTTGTTGTGAAAACAGGCATTTGTTCCAAAAATTTCGAGTGAAAAAAGCGTGTTGAAAAAATCTGTCCACATTAAGTCTTATGGCTGCCAAATGAATGTCTATGATGCATCGCGCATGGCAGATGTGCTGGCACCTCTCGGATACACGTCGACAGAGGAAATGGCGGGCGCAGATCTAGTCATCTTAAACACCTGCCATATCCGCGAGAAAGCCGCAGAAAAAGTCTATTCGGAGCTTGGTCGCCTAAAACAGGAAAAAGATGCACGGAAGAGGTCTAACTCTCCGATGCGAATTGCTGTTGGCGGTTGTGTCGCGCAAGCGGAAGGTGAAGAGATCCTGAAGCGTGCGCCTTATGTTGATCTTGTTTTTGGGCCTCAGACGTACCATCGACTTGGCCTCATGCTGAATGAATTGGAAAGCCACGGTAAGCCCGTTGTTGATACGGAATTTCCGGCAGATGACAAGTTTGATCAACTCCCTGACGCAGGCAAGGTCGAAGGTTCGAGCGCATTCCTTACCGTTCAAGAGGGTTGCGATAAATTTTGTACATTCTGCGTCGTTCCCTATACGCGCGGGTCAGAATTTTCGCGACCTGTAGACCCTGTTTTAAGAGAAGCCCGGTTATTGGTTGGTAAAGGTGTCCGGGAAATAAGTCTCCTGGGTCAAAACGTGAATGCCTATCACGGTGCTTTTTCTCATGAGGATGGGACACAAGCAGAATGGACGCTCGGTAAATTAATCCGCGCATTGGCTGAAATCGAAGGTGTTGATCGTATCCGGTATACGACTTCTTATCCTGCCGAAGTTGATGAAGATCTGATCTCGGCGCATCGCGATGTCCCCGAATTGATGCCTTACCTGCATCTGCCTGTACAATCTGGTGCTGACAAGGTCCTAAAGGCAATGAATCGCCGCCATACATCAGGAGATTATAAGGCTGTTGTCGAGAAGCTGCGTGCTGCGCAGCCGGACCTCGCCCTTTCTTCCGATTTTATTGTCGGGTTCCCGGGCGAGACGGATGCGGACTTCGAAGAGACGATGGCACTAGTGCGCGACGTTGGGTTCGTCCAAGCGTATTCATTCAAATACAGCCCGCGACCTGGCACGCCTGCCGCAGATATGGAAAATCAGGTGCCAGAAAAGCTGAAATCAGCGCGTCTACAGGAGCTTCAATCCGAATTGTCTCGCCAGCAAATTGCTTTCAACCAGTCTTGCGTTGGGCGAACGTTGCCCGTTCTTTTCGACCGTCGAGGTGCGCGTCCGGGACAATTGATTGGTCGTAGTCCTTATATGCAAAGCGTACACGTTGAACTACCTGATACCTGCTTAGGCGAGATCGTGTGGGTCAATATTGACCAGGCGAAGCCAAATAGCCTTTCAGGTGTGGTCGGCGACGTCGCCGGTCTGAAAAATCCGATAGTATCAAAGGAGGCCGTCGCTTGAGTCGCGCTACTCGTACGGCGCCGCGCGCCAAATCTTCTGGGAAAACGACCCGAAAAAAGACATTTCAGAAAAATGCCCTGGCAATCGCTCTGTTTGGGTCTCATCACAGTCATCTCGCGTTGATTGAGACGGCATTGAATGTTGTCATCCATGCACGCGGAAATGAAGTTACGATTACGGGCGACGCCGAAGCTGTGGCGAGGTCTTTAAGCGTCTTGAATGCTTTATATGAACGTCTCGAGCGCGGTCAGGATATAGAGCAGGCCGAAGTTGATGCGATGCTGAGGTTTTCTGCGGAGCCTGAAAGAAAGATGCCGAGTACAGAAGGTGGCGTCAGCACGCTTAATCGCGTTGTGACGGCGAGAACACCAACGCAAGCGGATTATCTGCGTGCAATTGATGAGTCAGAGTTGGTCTTTTCCGAAGGGCCTGCGGGAACCGGGAAAACCTACCTTGCCGTTGCCAAGGCCGTAGAGCGTCTTGTCCGTGGAGATGTTGAGAGGATCATCCTTTCTCGCCCAGCGGTCGAAGCTGGTGAGCAGCTTGGATTCTTGCCTGGGGACATGCGCGAGAAAGTCGATCCTTATTTGCGCCCGCTTTATGACGCGCTCCATGACATGATGCCCGGCCAACAAGTGCAAAGACGACTTGAAAGCGGCGAGATCGAAGTTGCGCCACTCGCTTTTATGCGGGGGCGTACTTTGGCCAACGCGTTTGTCATTCTTGATGAAGCCCAAAACACGACCGCAGTGCAAATGAAGATGTTTTTGACGCGTCTAGGTGAAAATTCTCGAATGGTCATAACGGGTGATTTGAGCCAGGTCGATTTGCCTCGCGGCACACGTTCCGGATTGCGTGATGCCCGTGAGGCATTGAGCCATGTAAAAGGCATTCGATTTTTGAGGTTTGATGAGGAAGATGTTGTTCGCCATCCATTGGTCGGCCGCATCGTCAAAGCATACAACAACCTTGAGAATAAACGTGGCGCAGGTGCGCAATATCAACGAGATGATAATGATCAGGAAAAAGATGACACCTGACCCGGTGAATTCAGATTCTGGCCTTCACATCGATATTGATGTCCGCACAGATGCATGGCGCGAACAGCTCAATGATATCGAGGCAATTTCTCGTCGCACGCTCGACGTGGCGTGGGCGGCATTGGAATTCGCGCCGCGCTCATATGAGGTGTCATTGGTTCTTGGAGATGATGAATTACAGCGTGCGCTGAACGCTCAATACCTTGGCAAAGACACGTCAACCAACGTTCTATCTTTCCCGAGTGACCAGTTAGATGTCGATGGCTTTCCGGATGAAGCGGCTGTCCCATTGGGAGATATTATCCTCGCTTTTGAAACGGTGAAGTTTGAATGTGAGAAAGATGAAGTATCTTTCTCCGATCATTTCTGCCATTTAATTGTTCATGGGATTTTGCATCTTGCTGGATATGATCATGTTGTGTCGGCCGAGGCGGAGATTATGGAATCGCTGGAAATTGAAATATTGTCTAAGCTCGGCATTAAGAACCCCTATGCCGATGGCATTTTGCTGGATCACGGGTAACGGATATTGAGATGAACGAGAAGATGACATCAACAGAGAATGCTGATCCGGGTTTAGAGGAGCCATCCAGTCCAGATGCCCTAGACACGACGACAGAAGAACCCACCAAGAATGGCAATTTTTCTTCAATGATGCGGGAACTGGTCCGGGGGTTTCGTCGGATATCGGGCAGCAATGGCTCGGCGCGGGATACTCTTGATGAACTGATTGAAGAGCGTGAAGAGGCAGAGCTTCCGCTGGATTCTGATGAGCGACTATTGGTCGCCAACATCCTCGAGCTCCGCAACCTGACAATTTATGATGTGATGGTGCCTCGTGCAGATATTGTTGGTATTTCACTTTCTGCGACACTTGATGAAGTGATAGATCTGACAAAGAGGGAAGGTCATTCCCGATTGCCGGTTTACCGGGACACATTGGACGATGTCCAAGGCATGGTTCATATCAAGGATGTTTTAGGCTGGCGCGGTAAAGATGCTGAATTTCGCATTGCCGATATTCAGCGGAAACTTTTGTTTGTTGCGCCGTCTATGCGTGTGCTCGAACTGTTGCTTGAAATGCGCGTTAAGCGCTCGCATATGGCGCTCGTCGTTGATGAATTTGGCGGTGTAGATGGACTTGTGACGATTGAGGACCTCGTCGAAGAGATCGTTGGTGAAATCGATGATGAGCATGACCGGGATGATGAGCCAAAGATGGAACGTCGGAAAGACGGTTCATGGGTTGCGGACGCGCGCATTGAACTAGACGCTTTCGAGGAGCGCGTTGGGTCTACAATATTGGGCGATGATCACGAGGATATCGACACTTTGGGCGGCCTAGTCTTCGCTGTTGCTGGCAGAGTGCCTATTCGAGGCGAGATAATCTCGCATCACAATGGGGTGGAGTTTGAAATCCTTGATGCGGACCCAAGACGGATTCATCGTGTGCGTGTTTGGCAGCGGGATCATGATGAAGTTGATGCCGTAGCAACAAACGAATGAGTTTCTCCAGAGGCTGGCGTCGCTGGTTTCTGGCTGTCACGCTTGGCGTGGCCGGTGTTGCAGCGTTGCCCCCATTTTACATTCTGCCTGTTCTTTGGGTTTCTATTGCAGGCCTTGCATACCTCAATTTCTCTGCGGTCTCTTGGCGACAAGCTTTTCTGGAAGGCTGGTTGTTTGGTCTGGGTTGGTTTGGCGGCGGGCTATACTGGATTGGCCACGCGTTCTTAGTGGATGCGGAGCGCTACGCATATCTGATGCCATTTGCCGTCCTTGGTATCGCCGTTGGAATGGCGTTGTTCATCTCAATGTCATCCGTTGGTGCAAACGTTGTTGTGCGTCGATTTGGCTTGAGCCGTCTCGCTTTTGTTTTTTTGTTTGCGGGCTTCTGGGTAGTGCTGGAATGGGTGCGCGGTTGGCTATTAACAGGCTTTCCGTGGAACCCTCTCGCGTCAGTTTGGGGAAGTTGGCCAGAAATGTTGCAGGTCGTGGCCTATATCGGCTCGCTTGGACTAAGCTTTCTGACAGCATTGGTTTTTGTCGCTCCTGTATTGTTGGTCAAAGATTCACGCACGGTAAACTCTAATCCCTGGATCTTGATTTTAGGGCTGAGCCTCATTTTGCCAATCATTTGGGGCAGTGGCGTACTACGACTTCAAGGGGCAAATGTTGCTATGCATGACGATATACTACTCCGTCTCGTGCAACCTGTGATCCCGCAAGCGCTCAAATGGAAATCAGACCTTCGCCAGCAGCACGTCTTAAAACAAATGGCGATGAGCAATCGAACACCTGGTCCCAAAGGTCCTCCCACTCATGTGATATGGGCGGAAACGAACGTTCCGTACCTGATTGAACCAGAATCGCCCATTCCAGCATCTTTGGCTGCGGCTGTGCCCAGACATGGCGCATTGATTTTTGGTGCGCCGCGCCGCGATCAAGATGGGAAGGTCTTCAATAGTCTCTTTGCAGTTGATGATGAAGGCACGATTGAAGCTACATTTGACAAGTTTCATTTAGTGCCGTTTGGAGAGTACGTGCCTTTGCGGGGTATTTTGCCGATTGAGAAACTCACAGCTGGCCGTGGGGATTTTACGCCGGGGCCGGGGCCAGAAACATTGTCTATCAAAGGGCTGCCTCCCTTTGCTGCGATCATATGTTACGAAGTGATCTTCTCTGGTCAGATTGTAGAACCGGACGTGAGACCGGAATGGATACTGAATATTACCAACGATGCATGGTTCGGTCCTTCAACAGGCCCCCGTCAACATTTGGTACAAGCCCAAATCCGCGCGATTGAGGAAGGGTTGCCGCTTGTCCGGGTTGCAAACACTGGGATTTCGGCGGTTATTGATCCTTATGGTCGCATTATTGGACAATTGGCGCTTGAACAATCTGGCGTACTAGATGCGCCGCTTCCAAAGGCTATTTCGCCGACGATGTTCTCCATATTGGGTCAGATGTCAGGCGTTCTGATCGCAATTTGCGTTATCTTTTTAGCTGTATTTTACGGCCGAAGCCAAAATCGCCATTAACGACATTATTATAATATTCATTCTTCTTTAGCGAGCGTATAGTTTTTCCCGTGTAAATCGTGTATCAAAGAGTTACGTCGCTCATCTGCTTTGTTTGGAGACCATTATGATCGCACTACCTAAGATTTGCTTTAGTCCAGCTGGTATTGGACGCGGTCGCCGGCAAAGCAATCTGCCCCCGGGGACACCACATCCTGTCGACATACATGTGGGTAGTCGTGTTCGCTTGCGTCGTACCATGCTCGGCATGTCGCAAGAAAAATTGGGCGATGCCGTGGGGCTCACGTTTCAGCAAATTCAAAAATACGAACGCGGCGCGAACCGTATCGGATCAAGCCGACTATACCAGTTCAGCCATATTCTTAGCGTGCCAGTCGCCTTCTTTTTTGAAGATATGCCAAGTGAAGCTCTGAGTAGTTCGTCAAAGTCGCTGGCGTCAGGTATGTCCGATAACGATCAATCAGGTTTGGATCAGGACCCGATGGCGCGACAGGAAACGCTAGAGTTGGTTCGTGCTTATTACCGCATCCAGGATCCAAAAGTTCGAAAAAAGCTCTATGAACTTTTGCGATCAATGGCAAATTTACCCGACGAAGAATGACACAATCCGTGGATTATTCGCGTATCCCATAGAAATCAACAGATTGTCTTGACCCTCGCGCTCGAAATTGTCAAAAGACCCTCGCAGTGATTTGCATTGCCGTGGATGGATTTGGACCGCTTGCCGCCACGTTAAATAAGGCGCTAAGTGGGCGTTGAGCGAGACATTCTCTGCAGCCCCGGGTCCAAGATGAGTAAACACTAACTCTGGAGGGACTGACATGAGTCGTTCAAACTATTTATTTACCAGTGAATCTGTATCAGAAGGCCATCCCGATAAAATTTGCGACAGGGTTTCAGATGAAATCGTTGATGCGTATCTTGCCGCCGACCCTGGCGCGCGCGTCGCTGTTGAAACGCTGGTGACAACCAATCTCATCGTCCTTGCTGGCGAGACGCGTTGTGCGAGTGAAATTTCAGCAAGCCGTCTTGAGGAGCTTGCGCGCCATGCTGTTAAAGATATCGGATATGATCAGGATAACTTTCATTGGGCGAATTCCGAAGTTCAGGTGCACGTTCATCCCCAGTCCGTAGATATTGCGCAGGGTGTTGATGCAGCTGGAAACAAGGATGAAGGCGCAGGCGATCAGGGCATTATGTTCGGATACGCTTGCAACGAGACAAAAAGCTTGATGCCGGCACCAATCGATTTGTCACATCGAATTCTGAAAGATATGGCGACGAAACGTAAATCTGGAGAATTTTCCGGTTTTGGTCCCGACTCAAAAAGTCAGGTGACGCTTGAATATGAAAATGGCAAGCCAGTCCGCGCGACGTCGGTCGTTGTTTCGACTCAGCATGACGAAGGTGTCTCCCAAGACGAAATCAGAGAACTGGTTCGCCCGATCGTGGAAAATGTTCTACCAGAGGGCTGGATGTGCCCTGAAGACGAGTTTTACGTAAATCCAACTGGTCGCTTTGTTATTGGTGGACCAGATGGTGATGCCGGACTGACGGGCCGTAAAATCATTGTTGATACATATGGTGGTGCCGCGCCGCACGGTGGAGGTGCGTTCTCGGGCAAAGACCCGACCAAAGTGGATAGATCAGCTGCATATGCCGGGCGTTATCTTGCCAAGAACGTTGTTGCCGCCGGCCTTGCCGACAAATGCACGATCCAGCTTGCTTATGCCATTGGCGTATCAAAGCCGCTATCCGTTTACATTGATACGTATGGAACCGGTCAGGTCGATGAGGATGCAATTGCGTCAACATTGAGCGATATGGTTGATCTGTCTCCTCGCGGTATTCGTGAGCATCTCCAGTTAAGTCGTCCAATTTACGCGCGTACAGCTGCCTATGGGCATTTTGGTCGTGCGCCGGAAGATGACGGTGGATTCTCCTGGGAACGCACAGATATTGCGGATGCTCTTAAATCGGCGCTTCGCTAATATCGATGTGATGGCATCATCATTTATGCAAGATGGTCCCAGAGATCCCGAAAAACCAATGTTCTACGGTCGGCGACGAAGTCATAAACTTCGTCCCGGCCGGCAGCAATTGATCAGCGAGCTGCTTCCAGAAATCCGCATTTGCGCCCTTGATGATAAGCAGCAAATTAATATTGCGGAGGCCTTTGGACGTGGCGGTAAAGACGTTCGTCTGGAAATCGGATTTGGTGCCGGAGAGCATCTAAGTGGCGACGCTCACGCAAATCCGGAAATCGATTTTATCGGTTGCGAACCCTTCATTAATGGCGTTGCCACATTACTCTCGGACGTCGAACGTCTGGACTTGAAAAACGTTCGTGTGTTTGATGATGATGCGAGATTGCTGCTCACCAGATTGCCCGACGCGTGTATCTCCAAAATTTACATTTTGTTCCCGGACCCCTGGCCAAAGTCACGACACAATCGTCGTCGGTTTATAAATCAGGAGACATTGAGCAGTCTCGCCCGGGTTGCAAAAGATGATGCCGAGTTCGTGTTTGCCTCTGATCATATGGGCTATATCGCCTGGACGCTCATCGAAGCGCAGCAACATGCGGCATGGAAATGGATGGCGAAGGTGCCCGATGACTGGCGACGCCAACCAGATGATTGGGTGCCGACCCGCTATGAAGCGAAGGCGATCAGAAAAGGTGACAAGCCTGCCTATTTGACTTTCCATCGCCAAGAACGGGCAACGAACTGACTTGGCGTAAGGTTCGGTAAAACCTTGTTTTTGTGACAACACACTTGCATTTGCAGGTTATTCTGGATATATGACGCGAGCCCTTAACGGGCACTCGTTAATCTAGAGGCTGAGTTTTGATTGATGGGTGGGCCATTGGCCCGCCTTTTTTAGTGCCAAAAGATGATCGAGACGAGAGTTTGAGGTAGAATTAAGAGGTCGTTTGTGAGCGAGGATATTCTTGCCAGCCGAGTTGAAAAACTCATTGCGCCAACTGTCAGCGGTATGGGCTATGATTTGGTGCGTGTGTCGCTAGGTATTGGCGATAATGCGGTTTTGCAAATAATGGCGGAACCTGCAGACGGTCGCGAGATGAATGTCGATGATTGTGCTGACATATCCCGGGCCGTATCAGCAGTCCTGGATGTCGAAGACCCGATCAAGAGTGCTTATACACTTGAGGTCAGCTCACCAGGCCTGGACCGTCCTTTGGTACGATTGTCTGACTATGATCGCTTTGCTGGATTTGACGCGAAAATCCAGTTGAAGAACCTGATGGATGGACGGAAGAAGTTTAGGGGCCGTGTTGACGGTGTCGACGGAAACAATGTGTTGATTGATATCAGCGGTGAGCAAATGAAATTTGATCATGGCGATATTGCTAAGGCGAAGCTGATCGTTACGGATGAGATGCTCGCAAAGCTAGAGGAAGAAAAAGCATCATGAGTGAAGCCGTTATGGAAGCCGGTGACGTACACGCCCGGCCTGAATTGCTGGTTGTTGCAGATACAGTTGCACGTGACAAAGGCATTGAGCGCGAGGAAGTTTTGGAAGCCATGGAAATGGCGATACAAAAGGCCGGCCGATCGAAATATGGTCACGAGCATGACATCCGCGCACATATCGACCGAAAGAGCGGTGAGATTATGCTCGCCCGCTATATTGAAGTCTTGGAAGACGGTGCTGAGCGTGAAAACGAAGTCACGCAGATTTTCCTGAGCGAAGCCGTAACCCGCAAGTCGGATGCGACGGCTGGTGAATTCATCGTCGACATTCTGCCGCCAATCGATTTTGGCCGGATCGCAGCGCAAACCGCGAAACAAGTCATTGTGCAAAAGGTCCGCGAAGCTGAGCGCGAGCGTCAGTTTGAAGAATATAAAGACCGTATTGGTGAAATCGTGAATGGTCTCGTCAAGCGGATGGAATATGGTAACGCGATCATTGATCTGGGTCGCGCAGAAGCAATTTTGAGACGTGATGAATCTATTCCTCGTGAGCATTTTAATAATGGTGATCGTATTCGCGCGTACATAGCCGATGTGCGTCAGGAACCTCGTGGACCGCAGATTTTTCTGTCGCGCACCCATCCTGACTTTATGGCGAAACTTTTTGCCCAGGAAGTGCCCGAGATATATGACGGTGTCATTGAGATTAAGTCAGTTGCTCGTGACCCGGGCTCTCGTGCGAAAATTGCTGTGGTCTCACATGACAGCAGTATAGATCCGGTTGGGCCGTGTATCGGTATGCGTGGTTCTCGTGTTCAGGCAGTTGTTGGCGAGCTCCAGGGCGAAAAAATTGATATTATTCAATGGTCTCCGGACTCAGCATCTTTCATCGTGAACGCATTGGCCCCGGCTGAAGTTGCAAAGGTTGTTCTCGACGAAGAGAACAACAAAATCGAAGTCGTTGTCCCTGATGAGCAGCTAAGTTTGGCGATTGGCCGTCGTGGCCAAAATGTTCGTCTGGCCTCTCAGCTTTCCGGGTGGGATATCGATATTCTGACCGAAGCGGAAGAGTCCGAGCGCCGTCAGAAGGAATTCCAGGATCGTTCGAAGATGTTTGTCGATGCATTGGATGTTGATGAAGTCATCGCACACCTGCTGGTCACAGAAGGCTTTAGCTCTGTTGAAGAAGTTGCGTTTGTTCCAGTTGAGGATTTGACCGATATTGAAGGTTTTGATGATGACGTCGCTGCTGAGCTCCAAGCGCGTGCACGTGCTCATTTGGCAAATCGCGAAGAAGAAATGAATGTTAAGCGGAGAGAGCTTGGCGTTGAAGACGATGTTGCAAACCTTGAAGGTGTAACCGCCGCATTGTTGGTTGCGCTTGGTGAAAACGAGATCAAAACACGTGACGATCTCGCTGATCTCGCGGGCGATGAGCTTTTGGAAACTGCAACTGATGATGCCGTTGAACCGGAGAGTGAAGGCTAAGCAAGCCGAAGATTGGAAAATGACAGCACTGGTTGAAATGACAAAGCCAAAGACAAGTGAAGCAGAGCGCCGATGCCTGGCTACAGGCGATCGGACGCCAAAGTACGGCTTGCTGAGGTTTGTCGTCGGACCAGACTCAGAGGTTGTTCCTGACTTCGCTGAACGTTTGCCAGGTCGAGGTATGTGGTTAAGTGCGGATCGGTCCGCATTGAAAATGGCGATGGACAAGAAACTCTTTGCCCGCGCTGCGAAGACAGAAGTTAAGGTTCCCGCAGATATCGCGGATCGTATTGAGACAATGTTAGTGAAGCGGTGTCAGGATATTGTTGGTCTGGCCCGTCGCTCTGATTTGATGATCATCGGTTTTGATCGTGTCCTTGAAGTTCTGGAACGCAGAAATGTTGGCTTGGTTGTGATTGCGACAGATGCGGGCGGTGGCAGACGAGACATCTTGAGTGCTGCAGGAGAATATCCCGTCGTCAGCGGGATGACTTGTAGCGAAATGGGTGAAGCTGCTGGCAAGGGTGTCGTATCTTTTATGACGATTTTACGTGGTGGTTTAGCAAAATCGTTACATCGAGAGTGTGAGAGATTAACCGGCTTTAGATCGGTAGAAATGGACGGTAGAAAATGAGTGATGCCAAAGAGACTGATAACGGTAAGAAGCCGCTTGGCCTGTCAAAGCCGGGTCGCCTCGAGCTCAACAAGACCGTTGAAACGGGTCAGGTAAAGCAAAACTTCTCACATGGCCGTTCGAAGATGGTCACCGTTGAGAAGAAGCGGAAACGGACATTTATGGCCGATACGGCTGGCGAGATGTCTGAGGTGAAGGCAGGCCTTCGGGGCGCGTCTTTGAATGAGGCTGCCGCGGCGACAGAAAAAGATAAGACCCCTGAGCCAAAGCCGGAGCCGGTTGCTGAAAAGCCGTCATCCTCAACAGCGTCAAACCTGACGGATAGTGAGCGCGAAGCACGCTTGAAAGCATTGGAATCTGCACGTCATGGGCCTGAAGAGGCTCAGCCAACCGGTCGCGGAAAGCCACAGCTTTCTGATATTGGCCGCGTTGAAGAGGTCGTGCCAGAGCCAGAACCGGTAGAGACAGAAGCTGACATCGAGGCGCGCAAAGCAGAGGAAGCAGCAGCCAAACGCGCTGAGGAAGAGCGATTAAAACAGGAAGAACGTGAAGCGCGGGTTGCGGCAGAAGTTGCCGTTGCGGCGGAAGAAGAAGACAAGGGCGCGCGTAAGGCGAGCAAGCCATTGAAGGTGGCTGAGCCTAAAAAGCCATCGACGGGCAAAGTACGTGAAGAGCGTCGTCGCCATGGCAAACTTACGATTGCTGAAGCGGAGTCCTTTGAAGAACTTGAAGAGCATCGTCGTTCACTCGCATCGGTCAAACGCCAACGTGACCGCGACCGTGAGAAGCAGCGCGAATTGCTCTCTGAAGGTGGTAAAGTTATTCGTGACGTTGTTATTCCTGAAACGATTACGGTGCAGGAACTGGCAAACCGAATGGCAGAACGAGGCGGTCTGGTCGTCAAGAAACTCATGGAAATGGGTGTGATGGCGACAATCACCCAAAGTATCGATGCAGATACGGCGGAACTGGTTGTGCAGGAATTTGGCCACAGACTGAAACGCGTCAGCGAAGCCGACGTTGAAGACAATCTTGTCCTTACTGTCGAAGATGATGAGGGCACTCAGGTGCCACGCGCACCGGTTGTCACCGTGATGGGTCATGTTGACCACGGTAAAACATCGTTGCTCGATGCATTGCGCCAGACGGATGTTGCCAACCACGAGGCGGGCGGTATCACGCAGCATATTGGTGCCTATCAGATCACGACGGAAAACGACAATCTGATAACCTTTATCGATACGCCGGGCCACGCGGCATTTACCGAAATGCGAGCGCGTGGGGCGAAGGTTACAGATATTGTTGTGCTATGTGTCGCAGCCGATGATGGCATTATGCCGCAAACCATTGAGGCTATTCATCATTCCAAAGCAGCGGGCGTGCCAATCATCGTCGCAGTGAACAAGATTGATAAGCCGGACTCCAACCCTGACCGTATCAAGACGGATTTGCTCAGCCATGATATCCAGGTTGAAGATATGGGTGGCGATGTACTCTGCATTCCAGTTTCAGCCCTTAAGGGCACGAATTTGGACAAGCTCTTGGAAGCTATTTTGCTTCAGGCGGAATTGCTTGATCTCAATTCTAATCCTGACCGTCCTGCCGAAGGCGTTGTGGTTGAATCAAAAGTTGAGCAGGGACGAGGATCTGTTGCGACTGTTCTCATCCAGCGTGGAACGATGAACGTAGGCGATATTTTTGTTGCTGGCGCTGAATGGGGACGTGTTCGTGCACTAAATGACGCACATGGCAATAAGCTTGAAAATGCAGGCCCATCAGTGCCCGCTGAGGTTCTCGGTTTAAACGGAACACCGCTTGCTGGCGATGACGTGGTTGTTGTCGGGAGTGAGAACAAAGCGCGTGAAGTGTCGGAATTTCGTCAGCGTCGTCATCGTGATGCGCGGGCATCGATGGGTGCACGTGGCACGCTTGAGCAAATGTTTGAGAAAATCAAAGAAGGCGAAGCAGAGATGCTTCCGGTAATTATCAAAGCCGACGTGCACGGTTCTCTCGAAGCGATCATTGGTGCGCTTGCCAAAATGGGTACAGAAGAAGTTGAAGTTCAGGTGCTGCACTCAGGTGTTGGCGGCATTAACGAATCAGATGTAACGCTGGCTCGGGCATCAAATGCACTCGTGGTGGGCTTCAATGTCCGTGCGAACCCGCAAGCTCGCGAAGCAGCCAAGCGCGATGGCGTAGATATTCGCTACTATTCAATTATCTATGATCTCACAGATGACGTGAAAAAGATGTTGTCTGGAATGCTGTCGCCGGACGTTTCCGAAGAATTACTTGGATACGCCGAGATTCGCGAAGTCTTCTCGATTACCAAAGTTGGTAAAGTTGCAGGCTGTATGGTCACCGAAGGCGTTGTGAAACGCGGTGCCAAGGTTCGTTTGCTGCGTGATGATGTGGTAATCCATGAGGGTGAGCTTAGTCAGCTTAAGCGCTTTAAGGAAGATGCCCGCGAGGTCAAAGATGGGTACGAATGTGGTATGGCGTTTGCCAACTACAATGACCTTCAGGTTGGCGACAAGATCGAATGTTTTGATGTGAAGGAAGTCAGCCGCGAGCTTTAATCGCGTCTGATCGCCTGAGGAACCGCGTATGCCACGCCAGCCTTCCCGTGCTCCGACCCAAAGACAATTACGTGTCGGCGAAGAAGTGCGTCATGCAATTGCTTCTGCACTTGAACGTGGCGAAGTGCGCGATCCGGCCATAAAAGGCATCGCAATCACTGTAACAGAAGTTCGTCTCAGCCCGGACCTTAAGAACGCGACTGCGTTCGTGGTGCCGCTTGGCGGCGGCGATGCTGCGGAAGCCGTTGATGCGTTAAATAGAGCGTCTGGTTTTCTGAGGGGCTGGGTGGGACGAAACGTGCGTCTGCGGCATATTCCGCGCGTAAGCTTTGAAGCTGACGTTTCGTTTGACGAAGCGCAACGCATTGAAAATGCGCTTAAAAACCCACATGTCGCACGCGATATCATGCAGAAACCGGATGACGAACCCAATCTTGGTGAGGATTGATGGCGCGTAAGAGAAAGGGAACGCCGATCCATGGCTGGCTCGTTCTTGATAAACCGCTGGGGCCATCTTCAAATGGATGTGTGGGGCGCATCAAATGGCTAACGGGCGCTGCTAAAGTCGGTCACGGCGGGACGCTCGACCCATTGGCGAGCGGCATTTTGCCTATTGCATTCGGTGAAGCCACGAAAACACAGCAGTATGCGATGGATGGGCGGAAAACTTACGAGTTTACCGCGCGTTGGGGCGAGACAACGGCAACGGATGATGCTGAGGGTGAGGTTATTGCGACCAGCGACATCCGGCCGTCAGAAGCTGAGATCAACGCCGCATTGCCATTCTTTACGGGTCGTGTTTCTCAGATTCCGCCAAAATATTCGGCGATCAAGATAGATGGCGAACGCGCTTACAAGCGCGCGCGACGAGATGAAGATGTGAAGATTGAGCCACGCGAGGTGGACATTCATTCCCTCAACCTTGTCGAAATCATTGATCGCGATCATGCGACGTTTGAAATGGTTTGCGGGAAGGGAACGTACGTGCGCGCCCTGATCCGTGATCTAGCCTTGCACTTGGGGTGTGAAGGCCATATAAGGCGCCTCAGACGTACTGCTGTAGGCCCTTTTACAATCGAAAAGGCCGTGCCTCTCGCTCTATTTGAAGAGCAAGATGGTGAAAATGCAAAGGTACTTCTAGAGCAATATCTGCTCCCTGTTGAGACCGTGCTGGACGACATCCCGGCACTGGCCCTGACAGAGCAGGAAGCGTCCAGGTTAAAGCACGGACAGGGTGTTCCCATTCTGCCCGTGGCGCAACGCTCCCCACTTCGAGAAATCTCGCAAGGGGATGTCGTCCAGGTGACGGCAAACGGAACGTTGGTGGCCTTGGCGCAAATCACGGGTGGCGAAATTCGACCACTCAGAGTCATGAACATCTAATTTAGGAGATTACGATGTCGATTACTGCAGAACGTAAGCAAGAGCTTATCAAAGAATATGCCGTTAACGATACAGATACAGGGTCACCAGAAGTTCAGATCGCGGTTCTCTCAGAACGCATCACGAACTTGACCGAGCATCTAAAAATTCACGGTAAAGATTTCCACTCACGTCGTGGCCTGCTGATGATGGTTGGCCAGCGTCGTCGTCTTCTCGATTACCTTCGTAAGAAGGAAATGAAGCGTTACGAAGACGTGATCAAGAGACTGGGCCTTCGTCGATAAGAAGGTTGTGAGCGCGCGCCCATGGTGGGTGCGGCTCGATCGGCGCAAGCCGCTTCATGTTTTCAGTCCGCTGAAAGAATTGTTTGTGGCCCTGCGCTTCGCCTGTGACCGAGGTGGTTGCGGGTGGCGTCGACGCGATGTGCGTGCGGCGCTGTATGTATGATGAGGAAAAAAGAAGTATGTTTAAAGAATTCCGAAAAGAAATTGAATGGGCTGGCCAGACGCTTGTCCTTGAAACGGGAAAGATCGCGCGTCAGGCGGATGGTGCTGTTATGGCAACGCTTGGCGAGAGCAAAGTCCTTTGTACGGTTGTTGGTGAGAAAAACCCAAAGCCAGGACTGGATTTCTTCCCACTTTCTGTTCACTACGTTGAAAAGACGTTCGCTGCCGGTAAGATTCCTGGCGGCTTTTTCAAGCGTGAAGGACGCCCTTCCGAGCGTGAAACGCTTACATCTCGTTTGATTGACCGTCCAATTCGCCCACTTTTTGCGAAGGGTTTCAAAAATGAAACTCAGGTAATCTGTACAGTCGTTTCACACGATCTGGAGAATGAAACGGATATGCTGGCCTTGATTGGCACATCGGCAGCACTGACAATTTCAGGCCTTCCGTTCATGGGGCCAGTTGGTGGCACGCGCGTCGGTCGTATCGACGGCGACCTCGTTCTCAATCCAACCGTTCCACAAATGGCAGAGAGTGACCTCGATTTGGTCGTTGCCGGCACGCAAGAAGGCGTTCTGATGGTTGAGTCAGAAGCGAGCGAATTGACAGAAGAACAAATGCTTGAAGCTGTAATGTTCGGTCACAAAGGCTATCAGGCGGTTATCGATGCCATCATCGAGCTTGCTGAAGCATGTGCTAAAGAGCCACGTGAACTGCCAACAGCTCCTGAAGGTCTGGATGCAATCAAGAAAAGCATTTCTGACGTTGCAACGGATGATCTTCGTGCCGCTTACGGCATCAAGATCAAATCTGACCGCCAAGCAAAAATTGCTGAAGTAAAGCGTGAGGCAACTGAAAAGCTGAAAGCTGACGATAGCATTGATCAGGACCTGCTCGCAGACGTTCTCAGTGATGTATTCAAGACGCTTGAAAAAGATATTGTGCGAAATGATATCCTCGATACAGGCGAGCGTATTGATGGTCGGGATACAAAGACTGTGCGTCCTATCGCATGTGAAGTTGGTATTCTGCCGCGTGCTCACGGTTCCGCTTTGTTCACCCGCGGTGAGACCCAGGCGATGGTCACGACCACATTGGGTACAGGTCAGGACGAGCAAATTATTGATAGTCTTGCGGAAAATTACCGTGAGAACTTCATGTTGCATTACAACTTCCCACCATTCTCGGTTGGTGAAGCTGGACGATTTGGTTTCACGGGTCGTCGCGAAGTTGGCCACGGCAAATTGGCATGGCGTGCTATGCATCCGATTATGCCGTCCAAAGAAGAATTCCCATACACCGTACGTGTTGTTTCTGATGTGACAGAATCCAACGGATCGTCTTCCATGGCGACAGTGTGTGGTACATCGTTGTCTCTGATGGATGCGGGTGCACCGCTTGCGCGCCCTGTTGCGGGTATCGCGATGGGCCTCATCAAAGAAGGTGAGCGTTATGCTGTGCTCTCTGACATTCTTGGAGATGAAGATCATCTTGGGGATATGGACTTTAAAGTCGCGGGTACAGAAGCCGGTGTGACATCATTGCAGATGGACATCAAGATCACATCGATCACAGAAGAGATCATGCAGATTGCGTTGGCGCAGGCTAAAGAAGGCCGTCTTCATATTCTCGATGAGATGTCGAAAGCCCTTTCAAACTCACGTGATTCCGTGAGTGGGAATGCACCGCGTGTGACAGCGATGCAGATCAATCCAGAAAAAATTCGCGATATTATTGGCCCAGGTGGCAAGATCATTCGTGAAATCTGTGAGACAACGGGTGTGAAAATTGACGTCGAAGATGATGGCTCAGTTCGAATTGCGGCGGTTGACGCAGAAGCAGGAGATCGCGCCGCTGCATGGATCCGTGACATTGTCGCAGAGCCAGAAGTTGGTGTCATTTATGACGGCAAAGTCGTCAAGACAGTCGATTTTGGCGCATTCGTAAACTTCCTCGGCCCGCGTGATGGCCTCGTACATATCTCAGAAATGGCTGAGGGACGTGTCGAGAAAGTCTCTGATGTGGTTAACGAAGGTGATGAGGTTAAAGTCAAGCTTATCGGGATTGATGATCGCGGTAAGGTAAAGCTTTCAATGCGCGTTGTTAATCAAGAGACGGGCGAAGATATCACCGAAGAAGTAGGTGAGCGTAAAAAGCGGTCGTAATTTTTTACGATCATGCATGGGCAGGGCGGCAGTCGTTGGACTGCGGCCCTGTTTTTGTATTTACTACGGATTAAGCGTGGTGTGGTTGTCGGTCTTTTTTCGTGCACCACACTCGGATTTCGCTTATTGATGAACTATATAGATTACTCGGGCATTTCGTCCCGGGACGTATTTATGATTTGGTGAGGGGCAGACTTTGTCGAAAAAATCCAGTTACGCATATGACGACCTGTTGCAATGCGGTCGAGGTGAACTTTTTGGCCCCGGGAATGCCCAATTGCCGGCGCCGCCAATGCTCATGTTTGATCGTATCACGGAAATCTCAGAAACAGGCGGCGCTTACGACAAAGGCTACGCCGTTGCGCAGTTGGATGTTCACAAAGATCTTTGGTTTTTTGATTGCCACTTTATCGGTGATCCTGTGATGCCAGGATGCCTCGGTCTTGATGCTTTGTGGCAGATGGTTGGGTTTTATCTTGGCTGGACAGGCGCGCCCGGTCGCGGCCGTGCACTCGGTGTTGGCCAGGTAAAATTTACAGATCAGGTTACGCCGGATAAAACTCTTGTCGAGTATCGGATTGATATCAAACGCGTGATGAGCAGAAAGATTACGTTGGGTATTGCTGATGGTGTCATGAAGGTCGACGGTGATGTTGCCTATGAAGCGTCAGATCTTAAAGTCACACTATTTAACGCAGAAGAATAAAAAACAGCGAGGTTGCTATGAGACGTGTCGTAGTCACAGGAATGGGTATTGTGTCGCCCATCGGCAATAACGTCGCCGAGGTGACGGACAGCTTGCGCGAGGGTCGATCCGGCATTGTGCATTGTGAGGAATATGCGGAACTTGGTTTCCGCTCGCATCTTCATGGCGCGCCAAAGATTGATATGGACGAGCGCATCGATCGCAAGCTTCGTCGCTTTATGGGTGATGGTGCGGCTTATTGCTACATCGCGATGGAAGAAGCCATCGCAGATGCCGGTTTAAGCGAAGATCAGGTGACCAGCGAACGGACTGGCCTTGTGGTTGGTTCCGGTGGACCTTCAACATCCGCCCAGATTGCTGCCGCGGATACGACCCGCGATAAAGGGCCTAAGCGCGTCGGGCCTTATGCCGTGCCAAAGGCAATGTGTTCAACAATTTCTGCGAATATGTCGACAGCATTTCATATGCGCGGCCTGAGCTATTCCATTTCGTCGGCGTGTTCGACGAGCGCGCACTGTATCGGCAACGGAACAGAACTTATTCAATGGGGAAAGCAGGACATTGTTCTTGCGGGTGGTGCTGAAGAGTTGCACTGGACTTTAACAGTGCTCTTCGATGCAATGGGCGCGCTGTCTTCCAAATATAATGACTCGCCAGAGCGTGCTTCGCGTGCATTTGACGTTGATCGTGATGGCTTTGTCATTGCGGGCGGTGCCGGTGTTGTGGTTCTCGAAGAACTAGAACATGCCAAGGCACGAGGCGCGAAGATATACGGCGAAGTCGTCGGGTATGGCGCCACATCTGATGGTGTCGATATGGTCGCACCTTCGGGCGAGGGCGCGCGACGTTGCATGAAAATGGCGACGGAAGGACTGGGAAATACCAAAGTCGATTATATTAATGCGCACGGCACATCGACTCCTGCGGGAGATATGACTGAGCTGAAAGCTATTTTAGAAGTATTTGGCGAAGATAAACCAAAGATATCTTCGACGAAATCCTTAACGGGTCACTCACAAGGTGCAACGGGTGCCCATGAAGCGATTTATTCTATGATCATGCTGGATAACGATTTTATCGCAGCGTCGGCCAATGTTGAAAATCTGGATCCAGAGGCAGGTGAGGCAGATATTGTGCGGGAGCGGATTGATAACGCCAATTTAAATTGTGTGATATCGAACAGTTTTGGCTTCGGCGGCACGAATGCGACGTTGGCCTTTAAACGGTTTGAAGGTTAATCCCGTGAACGAGCAAAAATCAGCTGAAATGACCAGCACATCCGCGCTTCAATCAAATTTGATGCAGGGTAAACGCGGCCTCGTTATGGGCGTTGCCAATGATCGATCGATTGCCTGGGGTATCTCAAATGTTTTGGCCCAGCATGGCGCCGAATTGGCTTTCACATACCAAAATGAGTCGATTGAGCGTCGAGTGCGTCCATTGGCTGAGGGCATTGGCTCCAAAGTTGTTGTTCAATGTGATGTTGAAGATGAAGCCTCTATCGAGGCCGCTGTCGGTGCGTGTGCAGATGCTTGGGGTTCGATTGATTTTGTCGTGCACGCAGTTGCTTATTCAGACAAAAATGAGCTCAAGGGCAAGTACGTCCAGACATCCCGCGAAAATTTTCAGCGGACTATGGATGTGTCTTGTTATTCGTTCACGTCATTGGCTCGGCATGCGGCGCCGCATATGACCAATGGTGGCAGCATGGTTGCGCTTTCATTTTACGGTGCTGAGAAAGTTGTTCCCAATTACAATGTGATGGGTGTCGCCAAAGCGGCTTTGGAAGCAAGTGTACGTTATCTTGCATCTGACCTTGGACCCGATAAAATCCGGGTGAATGCAATTTCGGCAGGGCCTATGAGAACGCTCGCGGGGAGCGCAATCGCAGGTGCCCGGCATATTTTCAGATGGAACGAGCAGCACGCGCCGATGCGTGGTAATGTGCAGCTCGATGACATCGGCGGTTCTGCACTCTATTTATTGTCGGATTTATCATGCATGGTGACGGGTTCTGTTCAGTATGTAGATGGTGGTTACAATATTATAGGCGTTCCAAATCCGGAGTCTGAGGAAGTCTCGTGAAGTCTCGTTTCTTGTTAACACCTGAACATTGACAAAAAAATTATGGCTGAAAAACGATTTACATCAATAATTTCAAAGCTGCGGGCGGCAGGGCTGCGTCCAACCCGACAGAGAATCGCGCTTGCGGAGTTGATGTTTATTGATGGTGATCGCCATGTAAGTGCAGAAATGCTGCATACTGAGGCTACTCAAGCGCGCGTATCTGTATCGCTTGCAACGGTCTATAACACTTTGCATCAGTTTACTCAGGCGGGCTTGCTCCGCGAAATTGCTGTTGATGCAGGGCGATCATATTTCGATACCAATACTACGGATCACCATCATTTTTATTTTGAGCGTGATGGCCATCTTGAAGATATTCCATCTGATGACGTTGTTGTGTCGAGCCTGCCATCACCGCCGAAAGGTGCCCGTGTATCGCGGGTCGATGTTATTGTTCGGGTCCAGGACGAATAATCCCGGGTAGCGTTCTTTAGAACGATTCCAATGGATTGACACTATCTTTTCTGGGCGGCATATTACAGCCGTGCACGGGCAACACGCCCAAATAAGTTTAAAAATTCGATCGATCAACACTTCAAGGAGGATCATATGTCCCTCAAGGGAACTCAGACCGAAGAAAACCTGAAAGCCGCATTTGCGGGTGAATCACAGGCGAACCGTCGTTACCTTTATTTCGCGCAAAAGGCAGATATCGAAGGGTACAACGATGTCGCATCCGTTTTCCGCTCAACAGCAGAAGGCGAGACAGGACATGCTCATGGACATCTGGAGTTCCTTGAAGAAGTTGGAGATCCTGCGACAGGCGAGCCGATTGGCGACACAGGCTTGAACCTGAAAGCAGCCATCGCGGGCGAAACCCACGAGTACACTGATATGTACCCAGGAATGGCTAAAACGGCTCGTGAAGAAGGCTTCGATGAGATTGCTGACTGGTTTGAGACTCTTGCGAAGGCTGAAAAGTCCCACGCAGGTCGCTTCCAAAAAGCTTTGGATACGATGGACTAATCGCCATTTGAGTATGGCTCAAGAATCAAAGGGGGGCATTTGCCCCCCTTTATGATGCTGCGAAGAGAACTGTGCAAGATCAGGAGTAGGATATGAGCGAAGGAAGTTTGGAAGCCCCGGTGCGTCATCCAATCGCATGGCAGGATCCAGAATTCTATGATGAAGCAAAGCTGGATGAGGAACTACGTCGAGTCTTTGATATTTGTCATGGTTGTCGGCGTTGCTTCAATTTGTGCGATAGCTTCCCGAGGCTCTTTGATTTGATTGACGATGCCGAAACGGGTGAATTGGATTCTGTTGATAGCAAAGACTTCAAGCCGGTCGTAGATGCTTGCACGCTTTGCGATATGTGCTTCATGGTCAAATGCCCATATGTCCCGCCGCACGAATTTAACTTGGACTTCCCACACTTGATGCTGCGTTACCGTGCAGTTGAGAACAAAAAGGGCAAAGTTCCTTTTGCTGCAAAGCAACTCACAAAGACAGACCGGAATGGCGAAATTGCCAGCAAAATCGCAGGCCTTACTAACTGGGCTGGCAAATGTGGTAACTCCTTAACACGCCCCGTCATGCAAAGTGCTTTGGGTATCCACAAAGAGGCAGTCTTGCCAACGTTTTCAGCGCAGCCATTCTCAGAACGTCAAGAAACACCCGATGTTGATACCAAAGCGCCAGGATTTGGGCGCAAGGCCGTTATCTATGCGACATGCTTCGCAAACTATAACAATCCTCACATTGGTGAGGCGGCGCAGCGGGTGCTGGCAAAAAATGGTGTTGAGACAAAGGTCGTTTACCCGCGTTGCTGTGGTATGCCGCAACTTGAACAAGGCGATATTGGCGCTGTCGCGGAAAGTGCCAAGTCGACAGCTGCTGATCTGGCGCCTTGGATAGAGCAAGGTTACGACGTCATTGCGCTCGTTCCTTCTTGCGCATTGATGCTCAAGTTTGAATGGCCTTTGATTGTGACGGATGATGAAAACGTTGCAAAGCTAAGTGCAGCAACATTCGATGTAACAGAATATATCGTTTCAATTGCCAAAGAGAACGGATTGGCAGACGGCCTTGATGCGCTGGAAGGTGGCGTGACAGTTCATATTTCATGCCATTCGCGCGCCCAAAACATGGGACAGAAGGCGGCAGAGATGCTGCGCCTGATCCCTGACCTTGACCTCACTGTGATTGAGCGTTGCTCTGGCCATGGTGGCTCATGGGGGATCATGAAAGAAAATTTCGAGGTCGGTATCAAAGTGGGCAAACCTGTAGCACGAAAAGCAGGGGACGCTGAAAGCAAGTATATTTTGTCCGAGTGTCCTCTCGCGCGGGATCATATTGTCCAAGGTGTCGAAAAACTTGGCAAACCCACAGAGGGTATAGAGAGCGTCCAACACCCGATAGAGCTTTTTGCACGGGCCTATAATCTTTAAGTGATTGAGATATTGGAGTTAGAACATGGATCGAACCAGCATATCCGCGGCGGATATCATTCCGATGGAAGATTACGCGAAGGATAGAAAACAGCGCCGTACAGCAATGTCAGCGATCAAGCGAGACCGCCGGGTTTCATGTGGTCCTGATGCGACCTTCTATTTCGAGAGTTATGAGACAATGTGGCATCAAGTTCATGAGATGCTGTTCATTGAGAAAGGTGGCGAGGCGCAGATTCCTGATGAACTTAGCGCCTACAATCCTTTGATTCCCAAGGGAAAAGAGCTTGTGGCGACATTGATGTTTGAGATCGATGACGAAGTGCGTCGCCAGGCCTTCCTGGCAGGCTTGGGCGGGGTCGAAGAAACAATATCAATCGAGTTCGATGGCGAGAGAGTTCAAGGTGTTCCGGAAGAAGATGTGGACCGCACAACGGCTGACGGCAAAGCATCATCCGTGCAATTCATTCACTTTCCATTCACTGACGCTCAGATTGAGAAATTTAAGGTGCCAGAACAACGCGTGCTGCTGGGCATTGGACATCCAAAATACGGGCACATTGCCGTAATTTCCGAGGTCACACGCCAAGCCCTTGCAGGGGATTTCTCTTAAGCTGGTCTGGTTGTCTTACTCAAAGGCTTCATTTCTGGATGTTCCCCAAAAATCAACTCGTCGGAGCCAGCCTTCGAGGCCTCTAATTCGGACCTGACACCATCCGCTAGCGGCGGGACAGGAAAGTATCTCACCGACGGCCCCTGGCTCAACAATGGCGACGGCTTTGCCTTTTGCTTCTGGCTTGGCGCGGACGGTTCGGGCTTTGTTTGTCACAAGGAAAGTGCGCTTTCCCGAAAGCATGCTTTGATGCATCCAACCTTGGGTTCCCTCCCAGTCGCGGACAAGCCGCCACGTGCGGTATTCCTTAATGATCTCAACGGGCAATGATTCTCGTTGAAATATCCACTCAACAGGGTACTGCACCCCCGGTCCCGTGCGCAGATTTACCTCAGCTGCACGCAGGCTTACAAAGCGAGGCAACGGAAGCCCTGTGCCTTGGGTTTGCGCAATGATTGGTCCGGCGGTGCTTAAGGAAAGCGCCGCCGAAAAGAGCCCTAAAAGCAATAGTGCCCGTATTTGATAGATGCATGTTTTCATACCTGTTTATCGCCATATGTGTCGGCTGGGTCAAGTTGCTGGACAAGCACGCGCCGGATTGCTATGGCCACGCATATAAATGTGCTGATAGAGGGCAAAATGATGCCACGTTCCAAAACTGTAGTCGTTGTTACCCGCAAGCTTCCTGACGCGATTGAAACGCGGATGATGGAGCTTTTTGATGTCAGATTAAATTTGGATGATCATCCAATGTCGGCATCCGAGTTAGCTGAAGCTGTTAAAACAGCTGATGTCATCGTGCCGACGGTAACCGACCGAATTGATGCTAAAATTCTTAGTCAGGCGGGCGAAAACCTGCGGCTGATCGCGAACTATGGTGCCGGCGTAGATCATATTGATCTGGCATCGGCGCGCCAGCGCGGCATTACGGTAACCAACACGCCAGATGTCCTCACCGAAGATACCGCAGATATGACGATGGCGCTGTTATTGGCCGTGCCTCGTCGATTGACGGAAGGTGAGCGTGGACTAAGAAATGGTGATTGGCCTGGCTGGTCACCAACCTGGATGCTTGGTCATCGCATTTACGGCAAGCGGCTTGGCATTATTGGTATGGGCCGGATCGGCCAAGCAGTTGCTCGCCGAGCTCGAGGTTTTGGCCTTTCTATTCACTACCACAATCGTCGACAGTTACACGAAGATGTAGAGAACGAGTTGGAAGCAACCTATTGGGAAAGCCTTGATCAGATGCTCGCCCGCATGGATTTTGTGTCTGTAAACTGCCCGCACACGCCCGCGACATACCATTTGCTCTCTGCGCGCCGGCTAAAGCTGCTCCGTGAAAATGCCGTAATCATCAACACCGCTCGGGGTGAAATTATTGATGAGAATGCGCTTACACGCCTCTTGGCAAATGGTGAAATTGCTGGCGCGGGTCTAGACGTCTTTGAGCACGAACCAGCCGTAAACCCAAAGCTTCTGGCGTTGGACAATGTTGTTCTCCTTCCTCATATGGGCTCTGCAACGCAGGAAGGACGCATTGATATGGGCGAGAAGGTACTGATCAATATTAAAACCTTTGTGGATGGTCATGCGCCACCAGATCGTGTTTTGGGTGATGCCTTCTAAATAATTACGCGCATTGGATGTTGGGATAAGGTATGGCGAAGCCAGTAACCAAAGAAATCCCGTACGTTGAACCTTTGGCGGCCTTTCAGCCCTTTAGTGAAGACCCCATCGCGGTTTTCTTAGATAGTGCGGATGAAGGCGGTGGTCGAGGGCGCTTCTCGTACATCGCGGTTGATCCGGTTGACGTGCTCATTGGTGATGCAGAGGGTCATTTTTCGGAAGACCCCTTCAATAGAATGCGCTCAATGATCCATGTTGCTCGGCTCGAGACGGACACGGAGCTTCCACCTTTTCAAACAGGGATATGTGGTTTTCTGAGTTATGAGCTCGGTGGATTGATAGAAGACTTGCCCGAGCAAAAGGGCGGGAATGATTTTCCAAGCATCTGTGTTGGGCTTTATGACACCATTGTCGCGTTTGATACTTTTGAGCGTCGAGCGTGGATTGTGGCATCTGATATAGGCCCGGGGCGTTCAACGCCTATGCGGCGGATCGGTGCATTGGCAGAGAAATTGTCACGTGTCGCACCCCTTGCCGCGCCAGCGAGTTCGGTCACGGCGTCATGGGAATGGGAGTTGGATAGGGCGGCCTATGAAGAAGCTGTTCGAAAGACCATAGACTATATTTATGCGGGAGATATTTTTCAGGCAAATATAACCGCACGCGCGGTTACGCAACTCCCGGATAATGTTGATCCATATACTTTGTATCGACGATTAAGATGGGCAAGCCCGGCCCCGTTTGCAGCATATGTATCGTGTGGCAAAGAACACACATTGCTGTGTGCATCTCCAGAACGTTTCATTCGCCTGGAGGCTTCAGGAAAAATTTCGGCGCGGCCGATAAAAGGAACGCGACCTCGTGGCGATGTCCCTGAGGTTGATGCTGCGCTTGCAGTGGAGCTGACGGAAAGTGAAAAGGACCGGGCAGAAAATCTTATGATCGTTGATCTGCTTCGGAACGATATCTCCCGGATTGCGCTGATCGGAAGCGTTGGCGTAAATTCACTTTGTCAGTTAGAAACTTTCGCTCGGGTGCATCACCTTGTATCTGAAATCGTTGGTCGCCTGAGGCCGGGTTTTGACGTCGTTGATCTTTTCAAAGCAACCTTTCCTGGTGGCTCCATTACGGGGGCACCAAAAATTCGTGCGATGGAAATCATCAATGAATTAGAAGCGTCCAGACGCGGCGCATATTGCGGCAGCGTTTTTTGGGCTGGGTTTGATGGAGCTATGGACTCCAATATCGTCATTCGGTCTATGATGATCTCTGGGGATAGAGTTTCTGCAAATGCGGGTGGCGGCATTGTTGCAGATAGTGACCCGGCGTCAGAATACGAAGAGATGAAAACCAAAATACAGCCATTATTGGCAAGCCTTTCTGGTGAGCAGTCATCATGAAAATATGGCGAAATGGCGAGATTGTTGATGCGAAAGGAGCGGTCGATGCGGATGATCGTGGTGTCACGCTTGGCGACGGCATCTTCGACACACTCGCTGTTATAAATGGAAATCCATTGAGGCTGGAGAGACATCTACGGCGTCTTAGCCATAGTGCAGACCTATTAGAGATACCTTTCGTTGCAGATATCGAAATCTGGAAATCAGCAATCAATACTGTGTTGGCTGCAAACGATGTAACCGAAGGGTCTGTGCGTATTACATTGCTTCGAGGCCCGGGAATTCGCGGCGTGTTGCCGCCACCAGATTTAACCCCGACGTCGATAGTTTCTGTGTACACCGGTCACGTTGGAAGCAACCTGCCATTGGACGCTATCATTGCCACATCTACACGGCGAAATGAACAGTCGCCGTTGGCATTGATTAAAAATACGAATTACCTGGATGCAATATTGGCACGCATGGAGGCTGAGAATTCCGGTGCCGAGGATGCGATCATGCTCAATTCAAAAGGGTTGGTCGCGGAAGCGACAGCTTCAAACGTTTTTTGCGTAACGGACGGTCAGATTCTAACGCCCTTGATTGAAGATGGCGCGTTGCCCGGGATCATGCGTGATTGCATCATCAAAGAACGAGATGTCCGCCAAGTATCTATTACACAAGAGACCTTGCTTGGCGCCGAAGAGGTTTTTCTAACCTCTAGCCTTAACATTAGGCCCGTTGTGCGGTTGAACGGCGTAAATGTTGGTGCGGGTGCGCCGGGTCCCGTCGCAAAATCACTTCACGACTTTGTACGAACCACGACGTAACCCGTCCGCAATTACGCGTTCGACAGTGCCTGATCTAGATCTTCAATCAAATCATCAGCATCTTCCAAACCGACAGAGAGCCTGACGAGGCCGTCTGAAATGCCGAGCGCAGATTTTTCATCGTCGCTCAGGCGTTGATGTGTCGTCGTTGAAGGATGCGTGATAAGGCTTTTGGTGTCGCCAAGGTTGTTTGAAATATCAACAATGTTGAGGCCATTTAGTGTCGCGAAGGCACTCTGTTTTCCACCCTTAATCTTGAAGGCGACAAGACTTGATCCACCAGGCATCTGGCGGTTGGCAAGTGCGTGCTGGGGGTGGCTCTCTAGTGCTGGGTATAACGTGCGCTCAATCTTTGCATGGGATTCAAGAAACGTGGCGACTTTGAGCGCATTCTCGCAATGCTGTCGAACCCGCACAGTCAGCGTCTCAAGCCCTTTCAGTAGAACCCATGCATTGAAAGGTGATAACGCAGGACCTGTGTGGCGCATCCAGGGTGTCAAATGATCTTCAATGAATTCGTCATCGTTGGTCAGTATTGCGCCGCCGAGTGTTCGGCCCTGTCCATCAATGTGTTTGGTCGCTGAATAAATGACGATGTCTGCGCCCAAGTCGATCGGTTTTTGTAATACCGGCGTTGCAAAGACGTTATCAACAACAAGCTTGGCGCCTGCCTTGTGGGCAAGCTCAGCAACCTTGGATATATCGATGACATCCAGACAAGGGTTTGAAGGGGTTTCAAGAAACACAACATTTGCTGGCCGAGACAGAGCTTTTTCCCAAGCGTCATAGTCGGTGCCATCGACAAGTTCGGTCTCGATACCAAATTTAGGGAGCTGATCAGCAATAATGTAGAGGCACGACCCGAACAGCGCACGTGACGCGACGACCCGATCACCCGCCTTCAGTTGAGAGGCAAGTGCTGCAAATACCGACGACATGCCCGTTGATGTTGAGACGCAGTACTTCGTCCCCTCCAGAAGGGCGAGACGTTCTTCAAACATTGATAATGTTGGATTCGCGTAGCGTGAATAAATATAACGCTTCTTGTCGCCTTTGAAGGCAATTTCAGCATCCTCTGCACTCGGATAAACATATCCGGATGTCAGAAAAAGGGCTTCAGATGTTTCTTCAAAGGGTGAGCGTGATGTGCCGCCACGGACAAGTTTGGTCGCCGTGCGCCATCCACTGGATTGGGAATTGTCGTTGTTCATTCGAACCTCCATTTCTGGGGCCCCGGTCCAAAAAATAACCCTGACATTCATGCCAGGGGCCTCGTTGAACCGAGACCTTTTAGCGGGTTTATTTAGCGTGGCCGCAAGCCGGTCGGACAAATCACCACGTGGCTCCATTATATATGAGAGCGGCTGGTAGATGACAAGAGACAATATGCCAACGGGCAGAGAGGCTATTTTTTATCTTTTGGACTTCCCATGATGACATTCCGCGCCCGGTGCACACCCCACCAGACCGCCAAGATTACAGGAATGAGAATCAACATGAGTGCGACGTCAGAACTAACTGGAATGAGCTTTTTCGCGGACAGGCCTTTAACGACATACCCTAACAACCCAACCAGATAATAACTGACAGCGACGACAGACAGCCCTTCAACAGTTTGTTGGAGTCTTAGCTGAAGCTTGGCGCGACGATCCATTGACTGAAGCAAGTCACGGTTTTGTGCTTCAAGAGCAACGTCAACGCGGGTCCTGAGAAGGTCACTTGCACGTGCAACCCGTCGGCTCAACGTTTCAATGCGCCGTGTGAGGTTGTCGCGAGTTTCCATCGCGGGTTTAAAACGTGTCAGCATATAGTCGGTCATGGGCTGTACGCCGACAATCCGCTCAATACGGATAGCTTCTGATCGCTGCATTACCAGTTCCTGGTACGCTCTGGATGCACTAAACCGATAGTTCAAAGACGCAGACGTACGTTCTGTTTCAGCGGCGACTTTGGACAATTGCTCCAAAAGCCGTTGTTCGTCATCAGTACCGTCGCTGAATGCTAAGGTTTGCAATATGTCGCTAAGATCTTGCTCCAACTTCGCAATGATGGGGCGGGCATCTCGGGCAGGAGGCAGCGCCAGCATCGCCATCATTCGATATGTTTCCAGTTCACAAAGTCGCTTTACCAGACGGCCAAGTGATGGGGCACTAAGCTCGCATTCACGGATAAGAAATCTAAGATATCCGTCGTTGTGGATTTGATAATCAGTCCATAGGGTGGCGCGATTGTCGACAATATGACCGCCGACGAGGGAGTTGTTGTCAAACAACCCGTTCAATTCAGCGCCGGCGCGCTCGGGTTTATCGCATGATTCGATGGCAATGTGCAGCGCCGACAAGACATCTCCGGGGAGGTCTCTTAACCAATCCGCAGGCACGTCATTGACGGGACATCCTTTGAAGGGTTGGTCAATTTCCCCTTCTTTTATCAATGTGTATGTCGAGAATTCTGTATGACGCTCCCATTTCAGACGAAATGGTCCAAAGTCTGCGTCAAACTGTGAGTCAGATGTGGCTGGGGGAGCGACTTTGAAAGCCTGGCATAATGCCGCTAAGTGATCGCGGTCAGCATCAGCTTTTTCTTCGCCTGTGACACATGCGATATGAGAGATATGTGCCGGCGCGTGAATCACGGCATGGGGCCGCGCGTTCATTTCGGACGCGAGTTCTGCACGTAAAGGATGTTCGTTAAATACCATATTTTGAACTCGACCTCGTCAACAACGGTTTCCAATCCTATATTAACTGAAATAGGGCTGTGATGTAGCCTAACCATTAACGCAAAGCCAAAGGCTAGCCAATGACCGATCTTGCTGCGACTGACGATCTGTTCTTTTCAGACACTTCTTTAACCCGTGCGAAAGCTGAAGCGATTACGGATGACGCTTTGGCGAAAGCTGATGATGGTGAGTTGTTTTTGGAATACCGCCAATCGGAGAGCATCGTGTTTGATGACGGTCGCGTAAAAAGTGCCAGCTTTGATACGGCCCAGGGATTTGGGCTTCGTGCTGTGTCCGGCGAAGCGACTGGATACGCGCATGCGTCAGAGTTGTCGGAGCACGCGTTATTGCGCGCCAAAGATACAGTGATGGCGGTTACCCGCGGGCAATCGGGCGCCGAGGCTGTTCCTCTTAGGCAGACAAATCGATCTTTGTATGGCGATGACAACCCTCTTTCTTTGGTGCCATTCGAGGACAAGGTCGGGCTGCTTGGTGATATGGATGCCTATGCGCGATCACTGGATAGCAATGTACGTCAGGTGACAGCCTCTGTGCTTGGTTCATGGCAAGCCGTGCAGATCGTCCGACAGGGTGGTGAGCGCGTTGCGGATATACGCCCGCTTGTGCGGCTTAATGTTCAAGTGGTGCTTGAGCAGGATGGTCGTATGGAGATGGGCTCGCATGGCGTTGGTGGACGTGTAAATTTCGATACTTATATGTCTGCGGATACCTGGAAGCCCGCCGTCGACGAAGCGCTTCGGCAAGCACGTGTAAATATGGAAGCTGACCCGGCACCCGCTGGCGAGATGGTTGTCGTGTTGGGGGCTGGCTGGCCCGGTATTTTGTTGCATGAAGCGATTGGGCATGGGCTTGAAGGCGATTTTAATCGAAAGAAAACCTCAGCATTTGCGGGCTTGCGTGGCGAACGTGTGGCGTCACCAGGTGTAACGGTCGTTGATGACGGTACTCTAGAGGATAGACGCGGTTCGCTTAGCATCGACGATGAAGGGACACCTTCGGAATACACCACATTGATTGAGGACGGTATCCTCAAGGGGTACATGCAGGATCGTATGAATGCGCGTTTGATGGGCGAAGGATCAACAGGTAATGGGCGTCGGCAATCCTATGCGCACATGCCAATGCCGCGCATGACGAACACTTATATGTTAGCCGGCGACAAAGATCCCGGCGAAATCATCGCATCGGTGGATAGCGGTTTGTACGCCACGTCATTCGGTGGCGGTCAGGTTGATATTACGAATGGTAAATTCGTCTTTACCTGTACTGAGGCTTATAAGATTGAGAATGGAAAGGCGACAACCCCCGTCAAAGGCGCGACTTTGATTGGCTCTGGACCAGATGTGCTGACCAAGGTTTCAATGATTGGGAATGATTTAGAGATGGATCCTGGCATTGGAACGTGCGGTAAAAATGGTCAGGGTGTACCAGTAGGTGTGGGACAGCCGACACTGAGAATAGATGGACTGACTGTCGGTGGGACGGCTGTGGGCTAATTTAGATTGCTTTTTTAAAGTGTATAAATCTATTGACACACGGAAAAGTTTCTATTAAGGTGTGTTCAAGTCTCGGGGAGAAGTGCGTCTTCTCCGCCGGGATTTTTACGTTTTGAGCCGGTTTTTCTGAGCTTTGGATACTAATAATCACAATCGAGATTGGTACAAGCCGCAGATAATGACTGAAGGACTCACTGATAAGCTTTTTCTAAAACTATTTTAAATAGAAATAAATATTGACATGCACTAAATAAGAATTTAACTTAGTTACAAGTCTCGGGGAGAAGTGCGTCTTTTTCTTGAGGCTTTTCTCAATTCCGACACCTTTCCATTTCATTCGATGTCTGGCGATTCTCTCGTCGAAGACTATTTGTCGCGCCCCGTTCGGGCGCTTTTTTTATGCAAAAAGGAGATCTTGCTATGGGTGGAATTCTCTCTTCGCCGTCAGCGCCAACGTTACCGCCATCACCGCCGCCGATCGATACAGCTGCAGAAGACCGCAAGCAGCGCTTAGAAAACATAGAGCGTCGCCGGCGCGGGCGTCCCGGGACTATTGCAACGTCTGAGCGCGGAGTCCTCGAAAGTGACACCGCCGCGACATCCTCATCAACCAGTTCCCTTAAAGACAAGCTTGGAGATTGAGATGCTTCGTTCTGAAAATGATAAAGATCCTGAATTTCTCATCCGCCGGTATCAGCGGGCGAAGGAACGCCGTGGAAATTGGGAAGGCCACTGGGCCGACGAATATCCGCAAATCGTTCAGACACGTTAGGGCCAATGCCCGATTGGGATCACGCGTACATTGTATATGTGCGGGTGATCCCGGTTCTTTTTTGCGTTTGGGCTACTCGGCAGCTTCGCGTGCGCCTGACAGGCGCTCGATGATTTCCTGGGCCGCCGTCGGAATATGTGTGCCGGGGCCATAAATCGCTGCGACACCCGTGTTATAAAGGAAGTCATAATCCTGTGTCGGGATGACACCGCCACACACCACCATGATGTCGTCGGCCTCCTCGGCTTTGAGGGCATCAATCAATTTTGGCACCAACGTCTTGTGGCCTGCCGCCTGGCTTGAAACGCCGATAATATGAACATCATTCTCAATGGCTTCGCGGGCAGCTTCTTCGGGTGTCTGAAATAATGGCCCGACGTCGACATCAAAACCGATGTCGGCAAACGCTGTGGCGATGACTTTGGCGCCCCGGTCATGCCCGTCCTGCCCCATCTTGACCACGAGCATACGTGGGCGCCGACCTTCACTTTCTGCAAAAGCCGCGACATTATTTCGGATCACGTTGAAGCTTTCGTCGGCATCATACGCACCGCCATAGACGCCTGAGATCGATCTGATTTCAGCGCGGTAGCGGGTATAAACAGTCTCAAGCGCTGACGAAATTTCACCAACAGTCGCGCGCTTGCGGGTTGCATCAACGGCCAGTGCGAGCAGATTCCCTTCGCCGGTATTTGCCGCATCGGTCAGCGCAGCAAGCGCGGCATCACAGGCAGCCTGGTCGCGGGTGTTGCGCACAGTTTTGAGGCGCGTGACCTGACTCTCCCGAACCTTGTCATTATCAATATCAAGGACGTCGATCGTCTCTTCTTCGCTGCGTTGATACTTGTTCACACCGACGACAACTTCTTCACCACGATCAATACGGGCTTGCTTGCGGGCCGCGGCTTCTTCAATGCGAAGCTTTGGCAGACCGGCATCGACAGCCTTGGTCATACCGCCCATGTCTTCGACTTCACCAATCAGCTTTCGCGCTTCAACGACCATAGAGTTCGTTAACGCTTCGACATAGTAACTGCCGCCCAGTGGATCGATAACCTGAGGAATACCTGTTTCCTCGGCGATGATAAGCTGGGTATTGCGGGCGATGCGTGCCGAATTCCGTGTTGGCAAACCAATCGCTTCATCCAGGGCGTTTGTGTGCAGTGACTGGGTCCCGCCCAGGACCGCTGCCATCGCCTCAATGGTTGTCCGAATGACGTTGTTGTATGCATCCTTTTCGGTCAGCGAGACGCCAGACGTCTGACAGTGTGTCCGCAACATCGACGAGCGTGGATCCTTTGGATTAAATTCTGTCATCAGTTCTGCCCACAGAATTCGGGCGGCGCGAAGCTTGGCCACTTCCATAAAGAAGTTCATGCCGATACAGAAAAAGAACGACAGGCGGGGTGCAAACTTATCGACATCAAGCCCGTTTGCACCGGCGGCACGCACATACTCAATGCCATCTGCCAGCGTATATGCCAGCTCTTGCACACAGGTCGCCCCTGCTTCTTGCATATGATAGCCAGAAATCGAAATCGAGTTGAACCGCGGCATGTGCTCAGCGGTATATCCGATGATATCTGAGACGATCCGCATGGATGGCTCGGGCGGATAGATATACGTATTGCGCACCATGAACTCTTTGAGGATATCATTCTGAATGGTGCCGGATAGCTTGTCAGGGCTGACGCCTTGCTCCTCGGCAGCAACGATGTAACCGGCGAGAACAGGAAGGACGGCGCCGTTCATTGTCATGGATACCGACATTTCATCCAAAGGGATGCCATCGAACAGGATTTTCATATCTTCAACACTATCGATCGCGACGCCCGCTTTGCCTACATCACCAGATACTCGCTCGTGATCGCTGTCATAGCCTCGGTGGGTTGCGAGATCGAAAGCAACAGACAAACCTTTTTGGCCAGCGGCCAGATTTTCCCGGTAAAATTTGTTGGACTCTTCAGCGGTTGAAAATCCCGCATACTGGCGAATGGTCCAGGGGCGGTTTGCATACATCGTTGCGCGAGGGCCGCGCAGGAATGGTTCAAACCCCGGCAAGGTATTGATGTGCTCAAGGCCTTCAAGATCGGCGGCGGTATAGAGTGGCTTAACTGTAATGCCTTCCGGCGTCTCCCAATTCAGATCATCAACACTTTTGCCGCGCAGCTCTTTTTCAGAGGCTGCATGCCAATCATCCAATGTCGGTTTTCCAGTGTTCGCCATTTCGGTCCCTCCAATCTTCTTGTAGCGACATTATAACGGCAAGCGCATGTGTCTCGCCATTTATTTCGCACATGCGAGATAGGAAATGGGTTAATTATGACAAAACCCCAAAATATTGTGCACTTATCCACATGATGTGATTGCAACAAAGGAGTAAACAAAATATGGTGCTTTCCAACGCAATTGGTGCTTATTTAGTGCCTGCGGGGGGATTTTAACACAACGCCTAGTCAGGCACTGAGGAGATCAAGATGGCCTTCGAGTGGACACCAGATCATATCAAGATGTTAATAGCGCTTTGGAATGAAGGCCATACAACCAGCGAAATTGGATCCCGGATGGGCATTACCAAGAACGCGGTTGTCGGAAAAGTCCATCGATTGGGTTTGCCAAAGCGCGGCTCCCCAATCAAGCCAAAGCCCGAGAAGAAAACCAATGTTGTTTCAATGGCACAACTTCGCCCAGGCATGTGTGTCTGGCCAACAGGCGATCCATCAACAGATGACTTTCATTTCTGTGGAGACAAGGCTGCGGCTGGCCGGCCTTACTGTGAAACCCATTGCGAGCGCGCTTATGTTAAGCCGTCGAAAGATGACCGCCGTCGGCGCGCTGCCAACGGCTAACGGTTGCTTGCAGATTGCTGTATAAAAGAGGGCGCTTGTCGCCCTCTTGACGCATCTGGGCGACGGCGTATGCTTGCCCACATGATGATAGTGCATTTGATATTACGGATTGGCCGAATTACGGACCCGGTGACCCTTTAGGGCCGCCGGGAGATGCCTGTGTGCGTCATTGCCAATCTGATATCGAAAGGACTGTATTATGAATTCCCCTCTTGGCGACGGTATGTCGTCTCATCATTCAACATTATTCACGGCGTGTTTTTCTGTAGTTGCAGAAAACGACCCGAACGCATTGCCCAGGGTGTTGGAGCCCTTCACAAAAAGAGGATTATCACCCTCCCACGTTTATGCGAAACGAACGGGTGCTGATGGAGAGGTTTTGCAAGTAGATATTCATCTGAATAATGCGGATGACGAAACCTCATGGAAGCTTGCGAATGATCTTCGTGGTTTATGGCTGGTTCAAACGGTTTTAACATCTGACAAACATTGCCACGCCGATACGGCCTGAAAAAGAGAAGTACAAAGATATGAGTTTGCGAGATCGTCTGGAGGTATGTGCAAAGTTCACCCCCGGGGCATACCGCCCGCTGATTATAGCCGGATGTGCTTTGGGCCGGGTAACACACGCCTTCGCCGCATCGTTACAGGATTACCCGGATGTGTTCACGGTCTATGAACACGCTGCGACGTTGTCTCCAAACTTCAAAACGCCTGAAGCCAGAACCGAAGCGGTCGCCGGAGTCCTTGAAGGGTTACGAGACAAAGGTGTTATCGCTGGTTGGCGAAACGAGCATTACACGATCTCGGAGAGCTTTTATGACGCGCCTTTGCTTACTGTTGAGCGTGCGGCCGTCCCTTATCTCGGAACCATGGGCTATGGCGTGCATTTGAATGGGTACGTCCGAAAAGACGGGGATATTCATATGTGGGTCGGCAAGCGCTCAATGCAGAAGCCGACCGGACCAGGCAAACTTGATCAGATGGTTGCAGGCGGACAGCCTATTGGTATTTCGATTTGGGACAACCTGATCAAAGAGTGTGCTGAAGAAGCGGGCATGGCTCAGGAACTTGCCGAAAGATCTGTTGCAGCCGGTACAATCTCGTACCTCACAGAGCAAGAAGATCGATTACGCCACGATGTCATTTTTAATTATGACGTCGAATTGCCGTTGGACTTTGAACCGACGCCTACAGATGGCGAGGTTGATGCGTTCTATCTTTGGCATATCAATGACGTGATGGAGCGTATTCGAAATACGGATGATTTTAAATATAACGCCGCCTTGGTCATTATAGATTTTGCCGTTCGCCATGGGGTTCTCGGACCAGATGATCCAGATTATATACTGGTCAACGAAGCTTTGAGACTGGGGCGGGCCGGAGAGTACAGCGTTCGTTGATACTTTCACATGCGTCAGTTGACTTGATAAGGTAATCTCATGGACACCTCACCGCGCCCAATGGATTTATACCCAAAGCTTGAACCTTACGATCGAGGCATGCTCGACGTGAGTGACGGCCACCGGCTGTACTATGAGCAATCGGGAAACCCGAATGGGACGCCTGTTGTCTTTTTGCATGGCGGCCCGGGGGCAGGGTCTAATCCTGCACATCGTCGGTTCTTTGACCCAGCGTTTTATCGCATTGTCATATTCGATCAGCGAGGTGCTGGACGCTCAAGGCCATTTGCATCGCTCGAGCATAATACGACTGATCATTTGGTTGATGACATCGAAGCTTTACGTGCTCATCTCGACATAGAGGCATGGCTGGTGTTTGGCGGCTCTTGGGGGTCAACCTTGGCGCTTGTCTATGCGGTGCGAAACACTTCGCGCTGCCTTGGTCTTGTTCTTCGTGGCATTTTCCTGGGCTCGCAAAGTGAGCTGGATTGGTTTCTGTATGGCATGAAAACGGTTTTCCCAGAGGCATCGCGGCGGTTTTCTGAATTCATCCCAAAAGAGGAACGTGACAATTTGATGGAAGCGTATCATCGTCGATTGATAGATCCATCCCCTGATATTCACATGCCAGCCGCAGCATATTGGGCAGGTTATGAAACCTCGTGTTCCAACCTTTTGGCATCTCCAAGTGAATCCCCGCCGCAAGTCTCAAGTGGTGCGCTTTCATTGGCACGTATCGAGGCACATTATTTCGTAAACAATGTTTTCATTGGCGATACGGAAATTATCGACAACGTGCCCAAGCTCAGACACTTGCCCTGCGTTGTTGTGCAAGGTCGCTACGATATGGTTTGTCCGATCAAAACGGCGGATGCCCTAGTGCAAGCGTGGCCTGAAATTGATTATCGGATTGTACCGGATGCAGGTCATTCAGCCATGGAGCCGGGTGTTCGATCTCAATTGGTGCGCGCAACAGACGCGATGAAAGACCGTATCTGAGACCTTCTAAGTATGGTTAATTAAACAGTAATGGTTGACGCCCTAAAGTGTGTGAACGCTTCTGGGAGACATCAGCTTTGAAATTACGGACACTAATTTGGCTCACTACAATTATTTGGATTTCCGTGCTGCCGATACCGCGCGCTTTGGCGGGCGAAGACATTATTTCGTTAACAAAGGATCCGGCGTACGTAACGGTCTCTGGCGGATACTTCGATTATGTTCGGGGAAATGATACCGGTGGCGAGGTCTCTGTAGAGTACCGGTCGGATTATCAGCTCGGCTGGTTTAAGCCGTTTGCGCATGCGGCGTATGTAACGAATGGCATGACATTCCTCGGGGCTGGCCTTTTGCTTGATGTGCAGGTCGGAGAGAACTGGATAGTCCAGCCGTCGTTTGCGCCGACTTGGTGGCGCGGGAAGTCCGGACAGTTTGATCTCGATCTTGGCTCTGCGCTGGAATTCCGGTCGAGACTCGAAGTTGCTTACCGATTTGAAAACAAGTCCCGGCTTGGCGTATCGATAACACATACCTCAAATGGTGGATTTGAAGATACCAATCCTGGCACCGAGGCCGTGATGCTGAATGTATCGGTGCCGACAACATTCTTTACCCGCCCCTGATATTTTTGCTGTGACGTCTTTAGTGTTGGGCAGATTGCCATCAACAGATCATTGGTGTAGTCAAAAGCCGTTGCGCCCGTAGCTCAGTCGGATAGAGCACAGGATTCCTAATCCTGGGGTCGTGGGTTCAAATCCCGCCGGGCGCACCATTTAATCCCATTCTATAATGTTACTCCGTCATTCCTGTGAACGTGGGAACACACCTCGGCGATGTGTAGTCGCCGACACTTAACTCTAACCGAAGCCTCGCCGAAAACCGGCGGGGCTTTTTGTCTGAAAGGACTTAAAAATGACCAGATCTTTCGCAATTAAATCGTTATTAGCGTCGAACACAAACGTCGACTTGGATGATAGTTTGACCACCAAGGAGGCGTTACGTCGGCTCGGTTATTACAAAACGCCTAGTTACGGTATGACGCCTTATCCTGACGGCCAACTTTTCAATGCATTGTCAAATTTCCAAAGAGACCGCGGGATACGCCGAACAGCCGATATGCGACCGGGTGACGCGACCGAAATGGTCATCCGCCAAGCGCTCAACGAAAACACGCGGAAACCGGCTGATGAACGGAAGAGCGGTGAATATATCTGGCGCACGCGGGGCGACAGCAAAGTACGCTCCGAACACGCGGGCCGGGATGGCAAAATATTCTCTTGGGATGAGCCACCGGAAGGTGGCCACCCGGGCGAGGCGCCTAACTGCCGGTGCCGTGCGGAGGAGGCTGTCGAAGATAACAAATTCGAATGCGCGCGCTTTAAGGCTCAGCTTGAAGTCGATGCTGCGAACGTAGAAACGGTCAGGGAGGTGTATAAAAATGCAACACGCACCTTGAACCAAGCCATTGATAAAATTGAGAGAAATAGTGAAGAACGAGACCAATTGATGGGTCAAGCAGTCGCAGAATTCGGCGTTGTTGCATTTGAGGTTCTAACAGGTCGAGCGAGCCCAGGCAAAGTGGCGGGCTTGGCTGTCCTTGCTGCGCAATATAGTGAGTTGGAGCTTGAATATGCGAGGTTGTCCGACCGTCACGATGAGCTAGTTGTGGAACAGAGGTTTGGGCTAGAGAATATGAATGAAGCAAAAGCGATTAGGGCTGCAACGCAAGCGAAATTCGATTCTCTTAAGTGTGGCAATCAATAGCAGGCCGGACCTGTTCCTTCGGCAATCATTCTTTCGACGCCTGGGAGATCCGTTTGCAAAACAAATGATGGAATACGTGTGCGCAGACGTTCCAGATGCTTGCTCGAATCTGGTGCGCCTTGGCGTGCTGCAAATCTATAAAGGGCGAATGCTGCAATGTCATTGCGCCCTTTATTGTTCCGCTCACATATTTCTGCAAGTTTGAGAATGGCTGGAAGGTGATTTTGATTCACGGCCATCGTTAGATAGCGTTCGACCTGCGATAGCTGAAATCGGCGATCAAGGCCTTGAATGTAGAAACGGCGCTCGAGTATGGCTTCGGCAAATGCGTGTTGGGCTTCCTCAGCGCCTTTGTGCGCGGCATCGTAAAGTACTTTTTTGCTGACTTCTTTGTCGCGAGGGAAGCCGCCAGTGCCTCTATAAAGATGTTCGCTCGCCGCGATGATGCTACTTACAGGACCGTTCATCAACGTTCGGGTGGCTCGGAGTTCCTCCTCGAAAATCTTGGAGGTTAATTCCCCATTAATGTACGCAGTGGTCCAATTTTTGGAATCCATGGACCGATAAACCGGATTGATCTGCGCAATACTTCGGCGAACATAATCAATGAATTTGTCTGAACGACCGATTAGTCCGAAAGAAAGTTTGCGATACCAATAGCGGGCTTCGTCCAGGTCGCGTTTTACTCGAATACCGTATTCGTATGCTGCACTGAGAGATAGCGAAACGATCTCACGGACTGCCGGTATTTCCGATCTATGGAGAGCGACGATCGGCGCTAACATAGGTTTCATCGGGCAGTTGAGAATCAAAATGCGCTGTGAAAGTGCGACCGTGATTGGAATCTCTACGTGCTGCGCTTGTTTTAAAGTTGTTTGATTTTTGAAGAGCCGCACGAGTTCTGGACAATCACTCTCGCGCAGCTCATCCCCTTTAAGCAAGATTGCCAGCGGATCGACTGTATCGTCGGCAAAAGCTGGGGAAGACAGCAAGAGGCAGAAGATTAGAAAGATGCGATACATGGAAACACTCTAAATATTGCAACAGTATGTGGCTATTTTAGAGATATGGCAGGGCTATGGGGATTTTTCGCAGCCGCATGCACGCCCGAGTTAAATCATTCGCGAACTCATACTCGTTTTGCATATGCCGTTTGTGCTGCGTGAGCAAAAATACCCACTCTTGACTCTTTGACCCAAAATAGAACAAAACTAGAACATCATGGAAAGAGAAATACCAAATACGAGGTCAGATGGCCTGTCTGATCTTCGCCGGACTATTCAGAATATTGAGAGAAGGTCTCAGTATCACGCGCGCACGGCTCCAATTTCTTTTGGGACCGCTGAGATTGATGTGGCGCTCCCGTGGGGTGGATTAGCCCGTGGTGGATTGCATGAAATCAATGGTGACGGTGGAAATTTTGGCTTTCATGCCGGCTTGCTAAGGCGCGCGGTTGGCGAAAATGGGAATATATTGTGGTGTCGTCATGCGGGTGTAGAGCGTGAAACGGGGCGGCCTTATGGGCCGGGTTTGATGCACTTTGGCCTTAATGCGGATCAGTTTTTGTTCGTACGATCAAGGCACGCCGTTGATATCTTGTGGGCGATGGAAGAAGGGTTGCGGACGCCTGGTCTGGCTGCAGTTGTTGGGGATGGAATCGCACCTGATTTTACAGCAACTCGGCGACTGCAACTGGCTGCCGAAGCAACCAATATCCCTGCTTTTATTCTTTTGCCACCAAGGGTTTTGCAACAATCCGCACTGCCTTCAGCGGCGTTAACGCGCTGGGATATTAAAACAACCTGCTTGGCAGAAACAAAAGGGAGCACGCGCTGGCAGGCAGACCTTTTGCGCTGCCGAGGGGGCGTACCTAAAAATTGGATCATTGAGTGGAATGAGCAAACGTTATGTTTCCATCTGGCTGACATATTGGCCGGCGGAGCAAATGCGACTTACAAAGAAACGGCATAGTGCAGATTACGACTGGCGACAGGATGGACCTTTTGCTCTGGTTTTGCCGGTTTCTGGTGGCATCCGTATTTATGCAGTTGATGGTGCTGCGGCATCCGAAGGCATCCATCCCGGTATGACCTTAGCGGACGCGCGCGCTTTATTGCCTGACTTATTAATTGCAACAGCCGACCCGGAGGGTGACGCCAGAGCGCTGGCTGGGCTTGTTGAATGGTGCGGTCGTTACACACCCTTTTGTGCGCATGATGGGGCGGATGGCGTCGTTCTGGATATCAGCGGATGTGCGCATTTGTTTGGTGGCGAGGATGGACTGCTGTCTGATCTTCGGGCGCGTCTCAAGCGTATGGGCTTAACAGCAAAGGTCACGGCGGCAAGTACGCCTGGTGCGGCATGGGCCTGGGCGCGCTATGGACATGATGAAATGATTTTGCCTGAGAATGCGCGCAAGAGCTTGATGCCATTAAGCGTCTCTGCGTTAAGGCTGGCACCTGAGACCGTCGAACGGTTACAGCAACTGGGACTGCATTGTATTCGCGACATTATTGATTTACCCCGAGCGCCTCTTGCGCGACGTTGTGGCACTGCTGTGCTCGACCGGCTTGACCGCGTGTTTGGAGAAATTTCAGAACCGATTTCACCGGTCCGCCCAGCGCCAGAGTGGCGGACGCGGCTGGTATTTCCTGAGCCGATTGGCCAGGCCGAAGATATTGTGCTGGCGACCCAGAAGCTACTCGTAGAGTTATGTGAAATCCTTGAGGGGCACGGTCGAGGTGCACGACAATTAAGCCTCGTATTTTATCGTGTTGATGGAACGACCCAGACTTTAATGATTGGAACTGGTCGGCCTAATCGTAACTCAGAGCATCTTCATCGCTTGTTTTTGGAAAAACTTGGCGATGCAGCCCCTGGCTTTGGGATTGAAATGATGATCCTGGAAGCAATCGTTACAAATCCATTGACCGCACATCAGTTGGGTGTGAACGATGATACGGTTGATGATGGTCGCCGCTTGAGACTATTGGTCGATCGATTGCGAAATCGATTGGGTGAGGCAGGTGTTTTTCAAATTGCCCCTGTCGCCAGTCATATTCCCGAACGAGCTGTTAAGGTGCGTCCGCCTGTAACCGGGCTGAGCTGTGATCAATGGATTGTAAAACAACCACGCCCAATCAGGTTGTTAGCGACCCCTGAGTTGATTGATGCAATCATGCCTACGCCAAGTGTCGTCCCGGCACGTTTCATGTGGCGTCGGCGTACGCATCATGTCAGAACCGCCGAAGGGCCTGAGCGGATAGCACCGGAATGGTGGCGTCATAATGCAGATCGTGCATATCGGGATTACTACCGATTAGAAGACCAAGACGGGCGATGCTTCTGGGTTTTCCGGTATGGTGGTTATATCGAAATTGCGGACATGCGCTGGTATATGCATGGGTTTTTCGCATGAGCTATGCCGAGCTTCAGGTCGTCAGCAATTTTTCTTTTCTTCGTGGTGCATCTCACCCAGATGAATTGGTATTGAGTGCGAAAGTTCTTGGACATTCAGCCATCGCAGTTACAGATCACAATACACTTTCAGGCGTTGTTCGGTTCCATAGCGCTGCCAAGGAACATGGTATGCGTCTTGTTATTGGTGCGCGACTTGATTTCGACGATGCAGCAAGCGTGTTGTGTTTTCCTTCTGACAAAGCGGCTTATGCACGTCTCTCAACTCTTTTAACCCTGGGCAAACGGCGAGCTGAAAAAGGCCAATGCATCTTGAGCCGACAGGATTTTCTTGAACATGCTGAAGGTCAGGTTGTTGTCGCTCTTCTCTCTGAGACTGGGGCCGAGAACATCAAAGATGATCTGAGCATATTGAAAGAATGCCTGGACGATAGATTATACTTGGCGGCACAAAACCTGAGACGTGGTAATGACCGTCAGTGCATCAAGAAACTGGCGCATATTGCAAGTACGCTCGACATTCCAATGATCGCTACGAACGATGTTCTTTATCACACTCCTGAGCGCCGGCCGTTACAGGATGTGCTGACCTGCATTCAGCATGGCTGTACGATCTTTGAAGCAGGCGAGAAATTGCTCAAGAACGCGGAGCGGCATCTCAAATCGCCATCTGAAATGCTGCATTTGTTTCAGGATTATCCAGAGGCAATTCGTAATACCCAACATGTGGTTGAGCGATGCAGGTTTTCCCTTGATGAGTTGCGTTATGAATATCCAAGTGAACCTGTTCCAGACGGTTCAACGGCGCAGGAAGAACTTATTCGACTGACGTGGATTGGTGCAAAAAATCGATATCCCAAAGGCGTGCCGGAAAAGGTCTGCAGTAGCATAGAATATGAGTTGAAACTGATTGGGGAGCTGAACTACGCACCATATTTTCTGACGGTGGATGATATTGTCAGGTTTGCCAGAAGCCGCGATATCTTGTGCCAGGGGAGAGGCTCTGCGGCGAATTCAGCCGTCTGTTACTGTTTGGGTATCACGTCGGTCGATCCGGAAAATCTCGATCTGCTATTTGAGCGCTTTGTTTCCGCGGCGCGAAATGAACCACCTGATATAGACGTAGATTTTGAACACGAACGCCGCGAAGAAGTCATTCAGTATATCTATGGAAAGTATGGTCGTGCGCGGGCTGCATTGACTGCGGAGTTCGTTTGCTATCGTTCTAGGAGCGCCGTGCGCGATGTTGGGAAAGTGATGGGGCTTTCACTCGATACTGTTGACGCCTTGGCACGTGCCACGAGGTGGGGGCGGGATGGCTTGAGCGATGAGCGTGTCCGAGAGGCTGGGATTGATCCAAGTGAACGCACCATACGGATGGTGATTGCGCTCAGCCAACAGCTTTCAGGATTCCCACGTCATCGTTCACAGCATGTTGGTGGGTTTGTTATTTCTGATGGCCCATTGTCAGAGATTGTTCCGATTGAAAATGCCCGCATGCCCGAGCGCACAGTTATTGAATGGGATAAAGACGATCTGGATGCGCTTGGCATTCTCAAAATTGACGTTCTTGGCCTTGGAATGTTGACGTGTATTCGAAAGGCATTTGATCTGATCGAACGCCATCATGGCAGAACGTTTGATCTGGCCACTGTACCGCAAGAAGACCCCGCCGTTTATGACATGTTATGCAAGGCTGATAGCGTTGGCGTGTTTCAGGTTGAAAGTCGTGCCCAGATGACCATGTTGCCGCGGCTTAAACCTCGTCGTTTCTATGACCTTGTCATCGAGGTCGCGATTGTGCGTCCGGGTCCAATACAAGGCGATATGGTGCATCCATATTTGCGGCGACGAAACGGTGAAGAGCCTGTCGATTACCCATCGAAAGACCTGAAAAAGGTGCTTGGTAAAACATTGGGCATCCCTTTGTTTCAAGAGCAGGCGATGAAAATCGCAATTGTTGCTGCAGGGTTTACGCCTGGCGAGGCAGATCAATTACGCCGGGCAATGGCTACGTTTCGTCGTGTCGGGACAATCCAGGGTTTCCAGCAAAAAATGATCAAAGGCATGGTTGCGCGAGGATACGAAGAAGATTTCGCCATACGCTGTTTCAAGCAAATCGAAGGGTTTGGTGAGTATGGATTTCCTGAGTCCCATGCCGCATCTTTTGCATTGCTGGTTTATGTTTCATCGTGGCTCAAAAGGCATTATCCGGCTGCCTTTACTTGTGCGCTTTTGAATTCACAACCCATGGGGTTTTATGCGCCAGCTCAATTGGTCAGGGATGCACGTGAGCATGCGGTCGATGTTCAGGCCGTCGATGTAAATCACAGTGAATGGGATTGTACACTTGAGAATAAACATGGCGGACCATCCCTAAGGCTTGGGTTCCGACAGGTCAAAGGGATGCGGGAAACGGATGTCCTTCGTTTGCTTACAGAAAGGAATGATGGCTATCGGACTGTGCGTGATGTGTGGCGACGCGCCAATCTGGATCGCCGTTCTCTTGAAACCATGGCGAAGGCGGATGCCTGGAATTCAATAGGGCTCAATCGCAGGGCGGCGCTCTGGCAGATTAGAGGATTGGGAGACACGCCTTTGCCGCTTTTTGCCTACGCCGAAGCGAAGATTCCGGTAGGAGGAAATGCACCGCCTCCAGAGCGGGGATTGGAACCAGACGTGATCCTCCCGACATTAAGCATGGGCGAGCAGGTTATGGCAGATTATAAAAGCCTGCGCCTTTCGCTTAAAAATCATCCATGTGCATTGATACGCGATGATCTCAATGCTGATGGCGTGGTAACAAACAGCACACTTTCAAAAATTAAAGATGGCGCCTGGACCGTCGTCTCAGGTCTGGTCATCGCTCGGCAACGTCCCGGTACCGCGAGTGGCGTAATTTTTGCGACATTGGAAGACGAAACTGGCGTTGCGAATATTGTTGTCTGGCCAACTGTTTTTGAAAGATACAGAAGACCGCTTCTCGAAAGTCGGTTCCTGCGTGTTGCCGGAACGCTTCAAAAAGAGGGCATTGTTATCCATGTGATTGCGCGCCATTTACTTGATCTCACAGATAGCATCCGCGCACTCAACACGCCTCTTGATCCTGATGCACTGGATGTATCAACACCCAATATGCCTGATCCAGCAAAAGTCATTCCTGATGGGCGAAATTTTCGTTGAATGCAGCTCAGGCCTTGAAAGGGGTCAATCCTCTTCCTCGGAAATAGACCAGATTTGCGCATGGCCGCCTTCTTCATCGGATCTCGGCACAATGCGGATACGTTCTGTGATGCCGTCATCCGTCATCTCACGTTCAATTGCCAGCAATGTGCCCGCAGGATGATCACATAACGATGCCGCATAGGCGACTTCACCTTCTGCAGCTGTCATTGCACTCAGCATGTCTGGTGCGCCGTAATCTTTAAACAAGTGAGCAGCCAAAGCGCGGGTCGTTGCTGCGACTTCATCTTCAGGTGCGACGGATACTTGCACGAACGTTGATCGACCGAGGCTTGCCAGTCCGAGCCATCCTGATTTGAAGGCAAGTTGCGCTTTGTTGTCCATCTCGGTTGGCACTGAATCAACAAAGGCAAAAGTTCCCGTTATCGCCCATTCACCTTGTTCTGCGGCGACATCAAACACACGGGTATCAGATGGATCAAGACGAATTGTGCGGGGTAACTTCATGATGCGCGACGTGTATCCCAAAGATGGCCATATGCAAACAAGCCTGGTGTGCCTCCGGTATGGACAAATACAACGGCACCGTCTCTGGGCAACGTATTGTCATCTACAAGAGAGAGAAACCCGTCAAAGGCTTTGCCGCTATAAACAGGATCCAAGATAAGCGTCTCTTCGCGCGCGCCACGTTCGATCGCTTTCATCGTCCCGGGTGTTGGCTTTCCGTACCCCTCACCAATAAAATCATCATTGGTAATGACGTCTTCGGCGGTTACTAAATCAGGCTTGCCCAGCATGTCTCCAAGAATAAGCGTCCGTTTCAAAACGCGCGCATGCTGGAGAACGGCGTTCCGACGCACACAAATTCCATGCACGGGAATATCGACGCCATAATGGCGCAATCCGCCGAGCATCCCTGCATGGGATGCAGCACTTCCGCTGGCAACAACCACTGCAGCCAGCCGCACGCCTAACGCTTCGGTCTGTTCAATGATTTCTCGAGCCGAGTCGACATATCCGAGAGCTCCCAGCGGCGGATGATCTGCACCCAAATGGATGACGTATGGCTTGCCGCCTCGGGCACGAATGTCATCGGCAATTTTTTCAAGATTATTATCTGCACCATCTTCATCTTCGCCAACAGCAAAACGGTGAATAGGCACGCCCAGAATTCGGTCTAACAGGGCGTTGCCTTTTTCCATTTGTCCGGGTGGCAAGCCCTGGACCCGATCTTCCAATTGAATTTCACAAGCCAGATTAAGTTTTCGCGCAGATGCAGCGCATTGGCGTACGAAGTTTGACTGAACAGCGCCTGTAATCAGAACCGTATCTGCGCCTTCAGCCAATGCCGCACCAAAATAGTATTCCAGTTGGCGTGCTTTATTGCCGCCCATGGCAAGCCCCGTCGCATCATCGCGCTTTACATAAAGATGAGGATGCCCGCTTGCGCGCATGATGTTCTGTAATGGCTCCAGTCGGGTGGGCGCATGCGCCAGGATTGCTCTTGGGAATTTGGCTACCGGATCATCGGTGTACTTCTGCATAAATACTCTCCTCATACAGATTGAGTTTACTGTTCCACGCCGACGCGTCATCTTGTTTCTTGTCATGAAGAGAAACTATTCATTAATTGGCTTGATAGCTGCTGTGCTCGTTTTGATGCCTGCGGTTGCGAAAGCGCTTGATCCGGAAGTTTTGAATTCGGTAGTTCGGATCAAGCCCAACTGGCCGTTATCCGCGCGGGGACAGAGCGCGGATGGCGCGCCGCGTGATCCCCAAGGGACAGGCGTCGTTGTTTTTAACAATGGATATATAGCCACCAACGTCCATGTAATTGGCAAGGCAACGGCAGTAGACGTATTAACACAGGATGGCCAAATTTTAGCCGCAACGATTGTCGGACGAGACCGCGCCACTGATATTGCCTTATTGAAAGTGAACGCTGATCTGCCTGTTTTAGAAACGGCGCCGCCACCAGCACTCGCCGCCCCTGTTTGTGCGATTGGCAATCAGTTTGGCTTGGGCCTGTCCGTGACATGTGGGGTCGTGTCCGCGACATCACGAAGTGGCACTGGCTTTAATCCAATTGAGGATTTCATCCAAACCGATGCATCGATTAATCCGGGAGGTTCAGGTGGTGCGTTGGTCGACAGTCAGTCGCGATTGGTCGGGCTTGTATCCGCGATATTCACAAAGCAAAGTGATGCCGATATCGGTGTGAACTTCGCAGCTTCCGCGCGCCTTTTGATGCGCGTTGCAAAAGACCTGAGAGAACATGGACGGGTAATCCTTGGGCTGGCTGGATTTGACGCATCCGTTGTCCCGCCACGATTGCTATTGGGTTATGCAGGCGTGATGGTTTCCAAAGTGGACACAAAACAGCCAGCCTTCGAGGCAGGCCTGGAGGCTGGTGATATTATCACGCACATAGATGGACGATTGATTCCGTCGCAGCAGGCGTTTAATGCGGAAATGTTTATTCGCAAACCGGGCGAAATCGTTGAGTTTCAGGTGCGCCGTGGCGACGCTGTACGAAATATCGAGATCAAGCTCGACTAACAGCAATTGCCCCTTCTGCATCAAACGCAGAAATGTCATCTTCTGAAAACCCGTATTCCATGAGAACTTCGGATGTGTGCTGGCCAAAGATGGGTGCACCTGTGGCGACCTCTCCGGGTGTCTCTGACAATTTGATCGGTAATCCAAGTGTCTTCACAGGGCCTAGTTTTGCGTGCTCAACGGTCGGGATCATATCACGGGCTTGCGCGTGAGGATCTTCAAACATTTCGCAGACATTCATCACAGGCCCGGCAGGGACGCCCGCGTTTTCAAGGCGTTCCAGCCAGTCAGACTGACTGCGTGTTTTGAAAATAGGCGTCAGCACGTCTTCCAATTCTTTTAATCTCGCCATCCGATCTGCATTTGTTGCAAATCTCTCATCATTGGCGATTTCCGGCGCACCCATGGCTTCTAGAAGGCGTTCCCAATTGCGTTGGTTAGCCGCCCCAATCGTTATCCAACCATCCATTGTTTCAAAGGCCTGGTAAGGACCGTTCAATGGATGCGCAGAACCCATCGGTCCCGGTGCAATGCCGGTTGCAAGCGCAATGGCACTTTGCCAATAGGTATGAACAATGCCAGCTTCAAAAAGCGAGGTATCAACAATCTGACCTTCGCCGGTTTTAAGCTTGTGAACATATGCCGACAGCACCCCAAGGGCACCAAGGATTCCCGCTGTAATATCAGTAACGGGCGCACCGACTTTGCATGGCGGGCGTCCGGGGCCTTCGCCGGTGAACGACATTAACCCGCTCATGCCCTGAGCAATCAGATCAAACCCGCCGCGGTCAGCGTACGGTCCGGTGCGGCCAAACCCTGAAATCGTGCAATAGATCAAGCCCGGGTTGATTTTCTTTAAATCCTCATAGCCCATGCCGAGTTTTTGCATCGTGTCCGGCCGATAGTTCTCCGTCACAACGTCGGCATCTTCGAGCAGTTTTCGCAGAACCTTTTTGCCGCTTTCTGTCTTCAAATCCAACGCGATACCGCGCTTGTTCCTGTTCATCATCATATAGGCAGCAGACTCGCCATCCATATCAGGTGGCAGGAAGCGGCGAGAATCATCACCACCTGGTATTTTCTCCACCTTGATAACGTCAGCACCCAGGTCAGCCAGCATGAGTCCGCATACGGGGCCTGCCATGATGTGTGCAAGTTCAATAACCTTAACGCCAGCCAGAGGGCCAAAAGGGTTTGGTGACATGGTTGCTCCTAGTGATTAACGGCCTTTGAATTTCGGGGTCTTTTTCTCCAGGAATGCGCGGTAGCCAGTTTGGAAATCTTCGGTATCGAAGCACGCATAACTCTCTGCAAGTTCTTCTTCGCTGAGCGGGGTCGGATCTTGAAGACGGTTGAGGAATTTTCTATGCCAACGATGAACAAGTGGTGCCCCGGCGGCAATCCGCTCGGCTGCCTGTCCGGCTTCGCTCATCACATCTGCGTCCGCAACAACTCTGGACACAATACCCAGGCGTTGGGCTTCGTCTGCGCCAAACACCCGGCCTTCCAGTAGAATTTCGAGGGCAGGTCCGGCACCGACTAATGCGCGAAGAGCATCTATCTCATGGTACCCCATGACGAGCCCAAGTTTTGAGATTGGCACGCCGAACCGGCTGCTTTCGCCACAAATGCGTACATCGCAGAGACCTGCGAGTTCCATACCACCGCCAACGCAGATGCCCTGAATTGCCGCGACAGAAGGATGGGGGCAATCACGCATGGCGTTGATGTTGCGCCCCATGAGTTCGCCATAGTCTGCCGCCTTC
>Ga0189287_100119_pt1 | contig 58414 bp, 58 predicted proteins | sample UW86minimetaG_FD_130319 | JGI IMG/M metagenome (GOLD analysis project Ga0189287, IMG submission 130319) | Marine microbial communities from the Costa Rica Dome - UW86 mini metaG | ecosystem: Environmental > Aquatic > Marine > Oceanic > Photic zone | place: Costa Rica: the Eastern Pacific...
ACCGGCGGCACAAATATGGCATCGTTGCAGTCATCATTTGCACAGCGGGCACAATCCGTATCGTCTGGAAATAGTGGGAACGCGTCTTCGGCGGGATCAAACGCCGGCGGCAGTGGCATCACAGTAGAACAAGTCGCGATTTCCTGCCCAGACACAGGCGTCAGCCAAACAATACCTGTCCCCTATCGCACTCAGATTTGTCGGCGCGCAGCGATTGATTTCGCAACCACTTACGCCTGCAACAAATTGGATCAGGAGCGTGTTACACGGAACTGCAAGGCGGCCTGCGGGAATTCACAATGCCTTCAGAATTAATTTGGCAGGGCCACTGTAGGTAAAACACCTTCTTGAATATCGATGCCCGGGATATGCAATCGAGCCCTTGGCACTTTGAGTACCCATCCGTGCGTGACTGGAATTTGTTCCGAGATAAATCCGCGGCCCTGCGTCCGCACACCTTTGATGGTCGCACGCGCATGCTTTTCCAATAACAACGCGAATGCTTCACCAATACCATTCGTTTCATGATCAACGAGGATTTCCAACTCATTAAATTGAACCATTTTTTGAGGCGTTGGAATTCGCCAATCAACATTTTTTCCTGTGGCATAACGTACCTGAAATGCACGTTTTTGATGGCCAATGAAAATTGCTGCCAACCTGCGCATGGCATCCATATCTGCATCTATATCTAAGCTGCGTATATCTAGAACAATACGGTTCAGGTTCTCAGCGGTCTGGTTTATCGCTTTCAAGGCGGCAACATTATCATAACGACGCAACACGAGCACAAGCGTCTGACCATCATCAGCTAAAACAGATGTGATCGCGGGGCCGGCCTTTTTCCATCCACGTGACTTCTTTGGTGGCGCTTCGTAAGGGAGCAGTTCAGCGCCATCGCCAATCCGGTCTCGCAAAAACCGTGCAACACAAAGTGCGTCTGCATCACAGGCATTTCTTAATGTCGTTATCGAAGGTGTGTCATAGCCCATTGAAGAGATCTTTCGTGTCATGTTTGCGATTTCATCTGCATGCGCAAAACGAACATCAGCTAAAACGATGCCAACAAAAAGAGACCCAAAGGTTATAAGCTTACGTATCATTCAGTACACTTTAACGAGAGGTGATTAAAAAGGCGTTTGCAGTCTCGCCATTTTATTGCCATTTCGAGGCGATGCCTCGTCATTGATTTAACAACATTTGCAGAGGCCAGCCTATTGAAAGGCGCCGTAGAAAACATGTCTTCAGACAACACTTCACCGCGATACGCAGATACTGCGCTTGTGCTCGCCGCACACGGCTCACGGCGACGCCCGGAAGCGAACGCATTGATTGATGCACACGCAGCCGAAATAGATTACAGGCATCTTTTCGCGAGCGTGCACACGGTGTTTCTAATGGGTGGTCCAGACCCGCAAGATGTCATCCAGAATATTTCAGCACGCAGGATTATCATAGTCCCCTTCATGATGTCAGACGGATATTTGGTCGATGTTATCACAGAACGCCTGCGATCAGTTGTGTCGGCCGATAACAATCAGTCCATCGACGTGTCCGACCCTATCGGCACGCATTCGGAGATCGCTGCGATAACTGCTGATATTGCAGAAAACCTCCTGGATAGAAGCAGTATCTTAGCGAAAAATGCGACCCTCGTTTTGGTTGCCCACGGTGCCAAAGAGCGACCTGAATCGAAGGCTGGAGCAATGCTTCATCTAAGAGCAATTGAAGAAATGGGCCGATTTGCCGCTGTACACGTCGCCCTGTTAGAAGAACCCCCGTTTATTGATGACATTATTAACATGGTATCCGGACCATCAGTTATCGTCGGATTGTTTGCGGCACCCGGTGGGCATGCAATTGATGACGTTCAAACTGCAATTGCCAAGAGCAACCGCAAAGATATGCTCAATGCTGGACCTATAGGGACAGACATCCGAATGATCGATCTCGCCATCGATCGCGCAATCTCCAAAATTTCATAAAATCAACGCTAAACGAACAAAGGCCCCGACGATGCCGGGGCCTTGTTTAAGCAATTGAGATCACAGAAGCGCTAAGCCGCTGCACCTTCTCGCCATGCTGCCGTTCCTTTACAGGACGGGCAGACGCGCTCACCGTAATGATGAGACACAAAATTCTCTCCGCACATGAGGCAGCGACGTTTTTTGTGCTGTTCTGGGCGGTCAGACGTTGGTTTTTTGTTATCAGAGCTTCGAGAAGCCATTAGGCAGCCTCCTGGATTGGTTCTTCACTTACCACCATGTTCGAACGCGCTAAAATACGAGCACTCAAATTGAGGAGTTCTGCTGCTTCTTCTTGACGCGCGAAATCAACGCCATCATTTGATAACTCTTGATCCAAAAGTTCCGACGCACTGTCGGCAAGAAACTTCACTAAATCTAGTCTTTGCATTACTTCCTCCTTGAATGATCCCATAGCTTAGCCCGGCGTTATAAACCATTTGCAATCGCAGTGCAACATAAATGCTGCACTGCAGCAAAAAATATTGTTACACTAAAAAATGAAACGATTACGAGGGGTTAGAACGTTAGTTGACCTCACTTGGTGGTTTGATCCTCAAGATGAACGCGAATTCTCTCACAATAAGTTAAAAAAGTCCACTTTTTCAGAAGAAAAAATTTTATTTCGCATGCGTCAACACACTGAAATAAGGTTAATTTTCAGTCATATGTCTATTTTTTAGGCAAATGAGATTGCTGTCTGGCCTATACCTTGCGCCCATTGACGCCTTAAGGTCTTGAAAGATAAAAATAATCCGAACAAAGGATGACTTGGCACGATCCATGCTCTATCAAGTTCAGTCTATTGGGAACTAAATTTTTGTCTGTGTCTTAAGCACGAGACAACAATCCGAGGATGTAACTGACTATGAAAAAGATCGAAGCGATCATAAAGCCTTTCAAGCTCGACGAAGTTAAAGAAGCTTTGCACGAGATTGGCTTACAAGGCATTACCGTTCTGGAAGCAAAAGGCTTCGGTCGCCAAAAAGGTCATACCGAACTCTATCGCGGTGCCGAATATGTCGTTGATTTCCTGCCCAAGGTCAAAATCGAAATTGTTGTAGACGATGGCATGCTTGAGCGTGCTGTCGAAGCCATTCAACAGGCCGCGCAGACCGGCCGGATTGGCGACGGGAAAATTTTTATCACGCCCGTGGAGGAAGCTATTCGCGTTCGCACGGGTGAGCGAGGTGACGACGCAATATAGGCGTCTCACAGCCCTCCCCCATCATTCTTTATGAAACAAGCAATAAACACCGAGTTAGGAAGGAAGTAAGAGCAATGAGTTTGGATATGAAAACACCGGCAGATGTCGTCAAGTTCCTAAAGGACAACGAGATCAATTACGTCGATCTGCGCTTCACAGACCCACGCGGTAAGTGGCAGCACCTCACCATGGTTACAGATTTTGTTGGCGAAGATGTCTTTGAAGACGGCATCATGTTCGACGGATCGTCGATTGCTGGTTGGAAAGCGATCAACGAGTCGGATATGGCGCTGATCCCAGACGCAACAACAGCCGTTATGGATCCATTCTCTGCGCAACCCATGCTGATCCTTTACTGTGACATCATCGAGCCAACAAACGGCCAGCCATACGAGCGTGACCCACGTTCAGTCGCGAAGAAGGCTGAGGCTTACCTTGGTTCAACAGGGATTGGTGACACGGCTTACTTTGGCGCAGAGCCTGAGTTCTTTGTTTTCGATGACGTGCGTTTCAAGGTCGAGTCCAACGAATGCTATTACGGGTTCTCCTCCGAAGAAGGCCCTTACATCTCTGGTGACAGCGTGCCTGACGGCAACCTCGCGCACCGTCCAGGGATCAAAGGGGGTTACTTCCCAGTTCCTCCCGTCGATCAATCTCATGACATTCGCGCCGAGATGGTTTCGGTTATGATCGAGATGGGCCTAACAATGGACAAACACCATCACGAAGTTGCCCCATCGCAACACGAACTCGGTATGGCTTTCTCCACGCTGGTTCGAACAGCTGATAATGTTCAGATTTATAAATACTGCACGCAGATGGTTGCAGCGACTTATGGCAAGACCGCAACGTTCATGCCAAAGCCTGTTGCAGGTGACAATGGCTCGGGCATGCACACGCACCAGTCTATCTGGAAAGATGGTAAGCCAACATTCGCTGGGTCTGGTTATGCCGATCTTTCCGATACGGCCCTTCACTACATTGGCGGTATCATCAAGCATGCAAAGGCTATCAATGCATTTACGAACCCATCGACAAACTCATACAAGCGTTTGATCCCTGGCTTCGAAGCACCTGTGTTGCTTGCATATTCTGCACGTAACCGTTCTGCGTCGTGTCGTATTCCATTCTCGGGGTCACCAAACGGAAAGCGCGTTGAAGTTCGGTTCCCTGACGCAGTTGCCAACCCTTACCTGGCATTCTCTGCCATGATGATGGCTGGCCTCGACGGCATCCAGAACAAGATCCATCCTGGCGATGCCATGGATAAAGATCTTTATGATCTGCCACCGGAAGAACTCGCAGACGTGCCAACAGTTTGTGGTTCACTTCGCGAAGCCATGGACTCTTTGGATGGAGACCGTGAGTTTCTGACCAAGGGAGATGTCTTCACGGATGATCAGATCAACGCCTACATGGACCTCAAGTGGGAAGAAATTTACAATTTCGAGCACACCCCACATCCGGTCGAGTTCAAGATGTACTACTCTTCCTAACACGGTTTCGAGGCGATGCCTCGTCGTGTGGACCCCCGTCAGCAATGGCGGGGGTCTTCTTTTAATCTGGCCACACGGCAGTAATAAATTATCGAAAATTGGTACTAAGCCTTTTATAAGTACAGTATGACTGGTGCCGAAGACATTCGTGACGACAACTTGCGGCTTTTGTTCGCCGAAGCAGCAAAGCAGGATTTGCGCGAACGATTACATGCCGTACAAACAGGTTTCACCCTCCTTGCAGTGACGGTGCTTATCGCCTTAAGCGCGTGGGTGCTTCGTCTTATCAGCGCTGAGCTCGAGCCAGGCGTTCACCTCATCGAAGCGCTCATTCGCCTTGATAGCACGATGAATTTCGTGATTAGCGCGTTTCTTCTGATAACGGGTGTGTTCGCCCTCCTCTCGCCCATCGTTCTATGCGTATTGCTCATAGAACGTGGACGCCTGAGGCAGGATCTTGATGAATTGGTCACGCTGCTCAGGAAGTACGATCGGCTTTAACAAAGCACTCTATTTACGGGGCGGAAGCGTTACCTTGAACGTTCGCGTGCCATCGCCGTGCTTGCTATCGGATGCACGCACAATGACTTCACGAATACCGACAGGCACATTTACCTGACTGAGGCTCCGTGTGAATGGTTGCTCATTTACATGTGGATGGTACAGAGTTCGTGTTCCAAGAATGGTCCCGTCTGGCGCCAAAACATCCCACTTATTCGCGTAGTGTGACCAACCTTCATCTTGATGCGCGACTGTCACTGTAAATGCGTAAGTACCATCCGCATTTGCGGTCGCGGACACATCGAGCACTGACGCTTCGCCGGCCAATGCAGATGTTACCCCTATAATGATGCCCGCTGACAAAACCGCACCTGAAAACACATCATATCGCATCAGAACCTCTCCTCTTACATACTGCTGCATAGCCTGAGCAAGGTTTTCTCTCAGATCAAGTATGTTGGCAATTTTTACTTGATATTCCTATTTTGTTCTATTATTGTTCTATTTAAGTTCTAATTAATTGATATACACGAGCCCCGCGCTCAGTTACCAAAACGGAGGATTTAATGATGAACAAGTGGAACAATGCAGGACGTTTTCTAAGTGAGTTTTTAGCCCTCGGCACCCTCTTTGTTGGTGCTTATATCAGTATGGTGCTGATTTAAATTCTGCAGCGGCATGATGCCTCGACGCTTATAATCAAAGAGGCTAACTTAGCCGTCTTACGAGAAACAAGACGGGAAAGTTTTATGCCAGGCGCCTTTGCACATCTTACGCTGGTTAATCATCTTCAATCTGATGAGTTTATGAAAAACTCCGAATTTGTGGATGACGTTGTTAAAGCGGTTCGTGAATATGGGTGCTTTGTTGACCTGGGTGCCGTCAGTCCTGATTACCCTTACCTGGCACTGTTAAGCACGGGTAAGCAGGCGGAATGGGCGGAATCCATGCATTTGGATAAACGCAATGGCGAATTCATTAGGGCACTACTTGATGAAGCGGCTGCATTGGACGGTTCGGACAAACTCAAAGTTCTGGCATGGTGCTTAGGCTACATTTCCCACGCCGTCATGGATATGACGGTTCACCCAGTGATTGAACTTAAAGTTGGCGAATACAAAGAAAACGAAGATGACCATCGACAATGCGAGATGTACCAGGATGTTCATATTTTTCAGCGTCTTAGAGGTGAGGATTTTGACGCTTCCGAATATTTGAGCTTGGGCGTTGGCAATTGTTCGGATGGATCAGACAAATCCCGTATCGATCCTCTCATCGGAGAAGTATGGTCTAAGTGTCTGATCCGCTCGTTTCCTGAATTGGAAGAAGAGAACGGTCCTCCTGATATCAATGCCTGGCACAACCAGTTTGGAACGATGGTCGGATCTATTGCGACAGAGGGCAATGCCTGGGGGATGATCCCTTTCGCACGTCATTTTGGTAAGAAAAAGGGCGTCGTATACTGCAGTGAAGAAGAACTTGAAAAAGAAGGTATGGAATTCATTGAAGGTCTTGAAACACCTGAAGGCACGATGGATTACGACGATCTGTTCGATTTCGCGGTCCGGAACGTGGCCGATGCTTGGCATATTGCGGCGAAGCATGTCCTTGATGGCGAGACATCTGAGAGTGACTTGTTTGGCCCCTGGCATCTGGATACAGGACGAGACCAATCAACGGACCAACACGTCTATTGGAACAATTAGCCGCTACAAGTCGTCCAAAGGTGGCACATCGCGTTTTTTACCGTCCGCATCAATAGCGACAAAGCTGAACGTTCCCTCTGTCACCTTTATTCTGTTTTCCGGTTTACGTCCGCGCAACACCCAGGCTGATACCAATATCTGTATTGAGGTTTTCCCGACATGAACAATGTCAGTATAGCAGCACACGACATCACCGACATAAATCGGGCGATGGAATGTAAATCCGTCGACGGCCACTGTTGCGACACGGCCATCGGCCCGGTTCCAGGCACTTATCCCCCCCGCAATATCCATTTGCGCCATCACCCAACCGCCAAATATATCCCCGGACGGATTTGTATCAGCCGGCATGGCGAGCGTACGCAGAGAGAGTTCACCCTTGGGCGCGTCTTCTGAACTGGATGGCGGATTGGATGCAGACATCGTGATTACCTCGTGTTAAATACGTTAACGGAATATACACAAGATATTGGTGCTGTTAAAAGCAGCATATACCTTATCATCCTTGAAGGGCATTTGCTGGACGGGTAAAGTATGAGCCATGGTTTCATTGTCAGGACGCCTGTTTTGAGCGCGTCGGAGTCTCGTTATGGATCGAAGTGAAGATATGAAAGATTTGTTCGGCACAGACACTGCAGATAGCAGTGACGAGACTGCCCAGCCCACAAAACCTAAGCGTAAGAAGGCGACGAAGAAGGCTGCTTCATCTGACAATGGCCGTACCAAAGACAGTTATACAGCTCAGGACATTGAGGTTCTTGAGGGACTGGAACCCGTTCGCCATCGTCCGGGCATGTACATCGGCGGCACGGATGAACGCGCCTTACATCACCTTGCCGCGGAAATCCTCGATAATTCCATGGACGAAGCCGTCGCAGGCCATGCCAGCAGAATTGAAATCGAAATTGATGCAGATTATTGCCTCACGATTCGCGACAATGGCCGCGGCATTCCTGTCGATCCTCATCCAAAATTCAAAGACAAATCTGCCCTCGAGGTCATTCTCACCACATTGCACTCTGGTGGAAAGTTTGGCGGCGATGCATATGCCACGTCCGGGGGTCTGCACGGCGTTGGCTTGTCCGTGGTAAACGCATTGGCGCAGCGGCTGGTAGTCGAAGTCGCTAAAGACAAGAAACTTTGGACACAAACCTATGAACGCGGCGCGCCTGTGACGAAACTGACCGATGGCGGCACAGTTTCGAACCGTCGGGGCACATCCATCGCTTTCCTGCCCGACCCGCAGATTTTTGGCGCTGGCGCCAAGTTTAAGCCTTCAATCTTATTCAAAATGGCACGCTCCAAGGCCTACCTATTCAGGGGCGTTGAAATCCGCTGGTCGGCCGATCCCAAAATCCTAAAGGCTGACGATAAGACTCCTGAAAGCGCGACATTGCATTTCCCGGGCGGCATCGGGGATTACCTGACATCGCTTTTGAAAGATCGCAAAACGCTCACTCAGGTACCGTTTGCAGGCGATGCGACCTTTGCTGATGGCGCTGGGCGTGTGGAATGGGCCGTTGCCTGGCCTGTCGACGAAGATGCATTCTTCAATTCGTATTGTAACACTGTTCCAACTCCTTTGGGCGGCACCCACGAACTTGGCCTGCGTGGTGCACTGACCAAGGGATTGCGTGCTTATGGCGAGCTTACCAAGAACAAGGCCGCAGCTAAGCTTCAGGCTGAGGATGTCATGGGCGGCTCAAACATCATGCTGTCCGTTTTCATTCGTGACCCGCAATTCCAAGGACAAACCAAAGAGAAACTCTCGACGACAGATGCTCAGAAGCTGGTTGAAACGTCCGTGCGTGACCATTTTGATCATTGGCTATCTGCGTCACCGGAAATGGCAACGGCGTTGCTTGAGCACGCGATTGAACGCGCTGAACTTCGTCTAAAAAAGCGTGACGATAAACAAACCAAACGCCAATCCGCCACACGTCGCCTGAGACTGCCGGGCAAACTGGCTGATTGCGCTAACTCGACGCGCGATGGAACTGAATTATTCATCGTTGAGGGTGACAGTGCGGGCGGGTCCGCTAAACAGGGCCGCGAGCGTAAGTATCAGGCGATCCTGCCGTTACGTGGAAAGATCCTCAACGTCGCCAGTGCGACGACTGAAAAAATGAAAGCAAACCAAGAGCTTAGCGACCTTATCGAAGCTTTAGGTTGCGGCATCGGAGAGCGCTTTATGGCGGATGATCTCCGCTATGAGAAGATTATCATCATGACTGATGCTGACGTAGACGGTGCGCACATTGCGTCCTTGCTCATGACGTTTTTCTATCAGGAAATGCCCGGCCTCATTGAAGGCGGGTATCTGTATTTGGCAATGCCGCCGCTTTATCGATTAAGTCAGGGTGGTAAAACGCTCTATGCGCGCGATGATGTACATCGCGAAAAACTCATGGAGACCGAATTCAAAGGGCGTGGGAAAGTCGAGGTTAGCCGATTTAAGGGCCTTGGTGAGATGCCACCTGCGCAATTGAAAGACACGACAATGTCTCGCAAAAATCGCACGCTCATCCGCGTGACGGTACCTGGTCATCACACGGATGATGAAAAAATTGAAGCCAAAGCCACGGCACGCCTGGTCGAACAACTAATGGGTAAGAAGCCAGAACTACGCTTCAATTATATTCAGGAACACGCGCAATTCGTTGAAGATATCGACGTTTAACGTCCTGGGGTTAGTATCCGCCAGTACGCGATAAGTTCTCGGTCCAAACAAACTCAAGACGTTTCAAAGACTCACAAACCGTATCGGTATCAGAGAACCCTTCGAGTGCACCACTGTATTTCTCGGCATGTGACGCTTCGCCCGCCCGCACAGCTGCAATCGCGCGCTTTGCTTTCTCGGTAGGAATTACCGTCACAGAGCGTTTGTCGTGTTTCGTCGGTCGCTGCTTTAAGTACCCGAGCTCGGTAAGTTTTCGAATGTTGTATGAAACGTTTGAACCGAGATAATACCCCCGCTCCACCAGGTCGCGCACGGCGATCTCATGTTCGCCAACGTTCGCCAGTAAAAGTGCCTGAACTCCATTCAAATCATGAATGTCAGCCCGCGTAAGCTCAGCGCGCACAACGTCCAGCAAGCGGCGATGAAGTCGTTCGACAAGATGGGTTAATTCTCGATATGCGTTGCTCAAAGCGGCATCTCCTTTGTGATGCCTATGGGTACGAGACTGACGGTTGAATACCTATGATTTTCATCACTATTGATAAAATATTTAACAGAACATGGACGTTTTTCGAGCCACAGCCTAATCTCCAGGTGACGCAGAATAATCCAAAGGATCCGAACGCATGAAGTTTGTTAGATTTGGCGACGCAGGGGCAGAAAAACCGGGGCTTATCGACGAAAATGGCCGCATTCGAGACCTCAGTGATAAAATTGATGACTTTGCTGGTGCCTCTTTAGCGCCCGATCGACTAGCGCGACTTGCAAAACTTGACTTCGAAACATTGCCTTTGGTGGGCAACGATGTGCGTATCGGCGCACCTGTCGGCGACATAAGACAACTGGTCTGCATCGGCTTGAACTATTCAGATCATGCGGCTGAGCTTGATATGCCATTGCCGTCAGAGCCCGTCATTTTTATGAAATCACCCTACTCGCTAACAGGCCCATTTGATGACATTGCGATCCCGCCAAACTCTGAGAAAACGGACTGGGAGGTCGAACTGACCATCGTCATTGGACGCAAGGCAGAAGAAGTGGACCGCGCGGACGCGATGTCATATGTCGCTGGTTTTACGGTTATGAACGATATGTCGGAGCGCGCCTGGCAGTTAGAAGGCACCGGGCAATGGACAAAAGGCAAAAGCTACAGGGGATTTGCACCATTGGGCCCGTGGCTTGTTACGCCTGATGATATCGATGACGTTCACAACCTTCGCATCTGGACAAAAGTCGGAGACGACACCGTTCAGGACGGCTCTACCAAGACAATGATCTTTGATGTCGGCCATATGGTCGCGTTCGTCTCTAAACACCTGACACTGATGCCAGGCGATATTATTGCAACCGGGACGCCCCCGGGGGTCGGGTCGGGCATGAAGCCACCAAGGTTCCTCAAGCGAGGTGAAAAACTGACATTTGGCATCGAAGAACTGGGCGAACAGCGCCATCTGATGGTTTGATTTGGGCGGTTGGCGTTAAGTGCCTATCCCGTAGCGTGAGGCCCAGCCCAATCCGGCTTCGGTGCTTTCTCTCGGATTGTATTCGCAGCCGATAGCCCCACTATAGCCCAACACGTCGCAGGCTTCGAGAAAGGGACCAATATCATATTCGCCTGCACCAAATGGCTCGTGCCGGCCTGGGTAACCTGCAATCTGAATATGTCTGATGATATCGAGATTGGCGCGTAATCCTTCGACCGGGTCCTCATCATTCATCAATGCATGATAAGCATCATATTGAAGGAAAAGATTGGGTTGCCCGACCATTGCCATTAATGCCCTCGCCTGCGCAGTGCGCTGGATCAAGTATCCGGGCACATCAATGCCATTTAAGGGCTCAACGACAACGCCTATTGCCGCCGCTTCGGCTGTAATCGCGGCAACACGTAGGTTTTCAGCATAGACAGCCATCGCGATATCTTCTTCGCCATCCGGCACGACCCCAGACATCACATGGACCAAGGGACATTCAAGTTCGCGTGCATACGCCAAAGCCTGCAAAAAGCTATCGCGAAATTCTTCCTCGCGGCCCGGAAGCGCCGCGATACCTCGTTCACCAGCAGCACGATCACCACATGGCGCATTGATCAACGCCATAGAGAGGCCTGTACGCCCCAAAGTATCGCGAATTTCCGGCGCCGCATGTTCATAAGGGAATTGATATTCTACAAATCGAAAGCCTGCGCTTTTAGCGGCATCGAAACGTTCAAAGAACGGTAACTCCGTAAACATGAACATGAGATTTGCGGCGAGTGTTGGCATTATCGATCACCAAGCAATCGACGCCCCTTGATTGCAGTGACAATGTCATCTGCAGCAACGAGCGGTATTGGCTTCCAGTCCAATTCAACATCACCGTCAAAGAACCGCGCATGGCCGCCATCAACCAAGCGCTGGTGTAGGCGTGCGTGCTTGGCGCTGATAAGGTCTGACGGTGCAAAAAGATACACTGGCTTACCCGTCGATACTGCCTCAGAGCACATGGATACGGACTCGCCCGTCACGATAATTGCATCTGCTGTCGCCAAATAAGCCGGATACGGGTTCTCAGCATCATCATCCCAGCGATGCAATTGGTATTCACCACTTAAAGATGCCTCAACCGCACCGATGACATCGCCTGAACGACGGCTTGTTGTCACCATAAGGCTGCCATTATGCCGCACGGCAACCTCGCTTGCTTGGTTACACAACTGCCGGGCCATCTCTTCAGTAAATGATCGGCGTCGTGTGCTTCCACCAATCAAAAGCGCAATTCTTGGTGAGGACAAAGTCGCCAATCGCGCTGACCATTTGTCGGCGATGTCTGACAGCGACCCTGCGTTGACCCCATGCGGCGCTGCCGGTATTTCAAGGATGTTATCGCCCGGCTGCCCATCATCGTGGGCGGGTTGGCAAATCAGATCGAATTCAGCATGACCTGATCCTGGATCCATAATCTGCACGAGACGGGTTTTTTGGCCGCTTTGGCGTTTAATCCAGCGCGCGACCGGTGCGGTGCGTCGTCCTGCCGCGATAATCAAGTTCGGCCAAGGCGCCTTCAGGCGGTCCTTTGTTTCCGACGTCACGCCCCACAAATTAGCCCCCAGGATGATATTTGGCAGCTTGGCAAATGAGCCATAGGTGATTTCGATGGTTTTAAAGGGAACATCGAGAGCCTCCGCGACGCCGAGAGACTGCGCGCGATTTCCTGCGCGATCATCCAGCAAAACCCAGACATTGGCCTCAGAGGTCGTCAAATTGGCCCTCATAGTGCTTCCAACGGCCGACGGACGATGTATAAAGCGGTTTACGTACCTGCCAGTTTGACGCGGTCAGCACTGTCGCCGTCGCTTCATGCGGTCGGGATACCGCGTCGTCCCAATCTAATCCCAAGTAATCGATTAGCTTTCGCCCTTCCCCTTCCAAGTCATTCACAACGTCTTCGTAGGCAATTTCATGAATATCGATAGAGAGTGTGCTTTGCCAATGCGCGATCATCCGCTCTTCGGCATCAATATACCTGTTAATATCAGCAAGGCTGCTGGCCCAGTCCAATCCTGAAGCCCGGAAATTCTGAAAATAGCACGATAGTGCAACATCACGACGGTCTCGACGACAGTGAATGATTTTGGCCTTCGGGAAAAGCACCTGGATAAGGCCCAGAAAAAACACGTTCTGAGGCGTCTTATCTGTCACCATTTTGCCATCGCGTGGCATCATCGGAAGGCGGGCAAGATAAGCGTCCGACAACACGCGGATTTCTTCGGCCGTCAAACTCGCGACTTCTTCTGGGTAATGGTCTGGCAGACCGCTCAAGATATCGACCTCCCCTGCACCATTGACCGCAGGGTGCCGTGCAATCATCTGCTCCACCAGTGTTGTCCCTGAACGCGGCATGCCACAAATGAAAATCATTTCTGCTTCTGCATCACCCAGGCCTTCAAGCTTTTTAAGAGAACTAGAATCTATAGTATTGATAACATTTCGTATTTCTTCATCAAACGCATCGCCATCAAAGGCACTATCTCCAGTTTCCGAGAGCCGCCTGCGGCGGGCATTGGCATCGTTGTAGGCACGCGCTGCATCGGCGAAATTGCCGCGCTTATCCTCGATTGCACCTAACGCGAACTGAAACGCTATCCGGTCCTCTTCCGCCAAACGCGCATCCTGAGAGCGTTCACGGATAATCTTCGTATCCTCTTCGCTCATCTCTGCGCCCTGCGCGTCGACAATGCTCATCCATGCCTCGCCCATGCTGGAGCGTATCTCGACGGCCCTTCGGAACCGCCGTGTTGCGTCCTCTATCTTGCCTTGAGACAGCAACACAACACCTAGGCCGGCTGCGGCTTCAGCAAACGTCGGATGGCGCTCGAGAACGTCCAGATATCCATCTTCGGCACCTTTAAAATCTCCAGACCTGAACTTTGCCCCTGCAAGGTTGGCGCGCGCCTCTGGATAAGAGTCACGTCGCTGTACCGCCGCGTCAAAAGCCTTTATGGCCCCTGGAATATCTCCTAATTGAAGCCTTACATTGCCGAGTGCATTATGGGCCTCAGCATAACTCTGATCCAAAGCAATCGCCTCGATACATTGTTGTTCCGCCGCGACCAGTTCGCCTAAGTGACGCAATGCAACGGCAAGGTTTGTCCGCGCCATGGCGTTTTCAGGGTGCGAAGCCACAGCAGCAGCAAAACTTTCTGCGGCAGAAACGTGGTCACCCGCACGAAACCAGAGGTTTCCGAGACTAATCAAAGCATCCGCATACCCTGGGCGCAGATCGATCGCTTTTGTCAGTGCTTCGCGAGCGTCGGGAAGTTTTCCCTGAGCTTCGAGGGCGACGCCAAGATTGCAATATGCTTCCGCCATATCCGGTGCCAACGAGATCGCGTGGCGTGCTGACGCTTCAGCCTCCATGGGCCGATCACAAAGGTTCATAATGGCAGCACAGTTGGCGTGAATTGTTGGGTCTTTATCGTCATAAAGTGAGGATTTCAAAATCGCATCCCCAGCTTCAATGAATCGCCCCGCATTGAAATCGATCATTGCCGATAAGAACCACGCACGTGAGTTCTCAGGATCGAGCCGTTGCGCTTCTTTCAAAGCCTCGACAGCGCCTTCAATGTCGTTGCTTTCAAGGCGCGTCTCGGCGGCCCTAACACGTGCCTTTGCAGCGTTTACAGCCTTTGTACTGTTCGTGGATTGTGGGCTCTCGCCCATGCTTTCCAGGCGACGCCGGTCACGTCGGTTCATAAAAATCTCCCTTATTCGTTAGGATGGGATGGCCCGGCCCTACATGCAAGTCAACGCCAGATTGTCTTTCCGCTTTTAAACCCTTAAAACCGACATTCTAATTTCAATTCTAGGGACGGAATTCTCGCATGTCAGACACGACTTCAAAACCCTCAGCACGCGGACTCGAAGTAGCACGCCTATTACTGGATATCAAAGCAGTGAATTTTCGTCCTGAAGAGCCTTATATGCTGACAGCTGGCTGGGCCAGCCCGGTATATATTGATTGCCGTTGGGTAGTTTCATTTCTGGATGCACGACGGCGCATTATCGAACTTGGCGGTGAAATGCTCTCTGAGAACATTGATATGGCGTCGGTGGATATGCTCGCCGGTGGCGAAACGGCTGGAATCCCATACTCATCATGGCTTTCAGAAGAATTATCAAAGCCCATGCTATATGTCCGCAAAAAGCCAAAAGGGTTTGGCCGCAACGCTCAGATTGAGGGCTCAATGTCCGACGGTGCCAAGGTTATCCTCGTTGAAGACCTGGCAACAGATGGTGGATCAAAGGTCAATTTTGTCGAAGCTCTGCGCGGCGCTGGTGCGACTGTAGAAGATATCTTTGTCGTCTTCTTTTACGGTGCTTTTCCGGGTGCTGAGGAAACATTCCGGGACATGGGTGTACGTTTGCATGCGTTGGCAACGTGGAACGATGTTCTGGCTGCAGCCACAGAAGGCAATGATTTTCCTGAAAAGACCTTATCAGCGGTTCGCGACTTTCTCGATGACCCAATCGGTTGGTCCGCGGCCAACGGCGGGCGCGATTCCCTCTAAACTATCTGTTGGATAGTTGATCAAAGAACGTCTTCACGTACTCACATGCGCCAAAATCGCATAAATCCGTGTGCCCAGCACCCGGTATCCATCGTGCGACCTTAGGCTTTTGGGCGGCGTCAAACAGGCGACGCCCGTGATGCTGCGGCAAAACCCGATCCTGGTCTCCGTGCACGATCATCAGTGAAGTATTGATCTTGGCGATCTTGGCCAAACTGTCGAAGCGATCCCGCACCAGCCATTTCGCTGGCGCATAAGGGTGATGCTCCTGTGCCGCGGCGGGCATCGAGGTAAACGGGGCCTCCAGCACTAACCCGCGGATCGGCGTTCCGGCTTCTGCCATTTCCATCGCCATCTGTGTCGCGATCCCGGTCCCCAAAGACTCGCCATATATAATTATGCGATCAGCACCGATGTTATCATCCTTCAGGGCTTTCAGAACGGCGCGCGCATCATTGTAAAGACCCTGCTCAGTTGGCTTGCCCGGGTTGCCATTAAAACCACGATAGCCTGTGAGCCAAATTCCATAGCCCGCTGCGTGCCATGGCGCGACCTTATAGTCACGATCAGACATTGTCCCGGCATTACCGTGGAAATACACGATAACTGGCAAGTTTTCGCGTGGCGGGAGATACCAGGACGTCAGAAACAGGCCTGGCTCGCTTTCGGTTGTCTTCTCAATTGCGGTTGGGATTTGTGTGTCAACAAGTGGCACCAATGTTCCATTGGTGTGGTACATCAGGTTTCGTTGAAAGATGAAAAGCGCCAAGAGCGCCAACACATAGGCCCCAAGTACATAGAGAATTATCTGCATCATTGAGCGCAAAACCACGTTCCAATGGCCGCGTTTATACCGATAGCATCATTCACTTCGAGGTCTGACCGCGATTGAACAAAAATGTTGGAAATGGTGCACTTTTTGCCGTTGTCGACACATCAGCAGCACCGATAGTCCCAAGCGGTCGCGAACGTCCGGCAGGTGCAGGCGCAACAATGCTGGGTGCAGCGATAACTGGAGAGCTTTGCACGGCAGGCCTTGAAGCCACTGTACTCTCACACGTAAACAACGCCGCAACAGGCGCCGTGAGCGCACATTGGTCCAGTGTTTGTCCGACAAACCGCGGTTTCAAGCCGCCGCGACCGCATTCTTCCTCAGCAACAGCACGGATCGTTTGCGGCGTTGCATCCGCTTTAGAATAGCAAACCGTTATGCCTACCCCGGCAACCATATCTGGACCATCAGGGAAGTTAACGTGCTCTCGATTTATTGCGTAAGGCCGATCAATGTAAGGCTCCTGAACTGTACAGGCTCCCACTGCGAACAACATAAGCAACAATGCACCGATAGATTTCGCCGTTTGTAATGTCATTCCTTGTCTATAGCGTGCGCTCGCTTTGCTTACAATATTGCTGAATTCTTCTTTCTAACTTTGGTGCTCCAAATCCGTGCCTTTATCGTAAGATACAGATATGGTCGCCCTGCTATTTTTGGAGTGAATGATGTCCGATCCTGTTCTCGTTGCAATCACTGGCGCTTCTGGCGCAGCATATGGCGTGGAAGCTCTGCGCCTGTTGAATTCCATTGGACACCCCGCGCATTTGATTTTGTCTGAAGTCGCCAGAAGGACCATTGAAATCGAAACAGATTATTCGGTTGAGGATGTTAAGTCTTTGGCCGAGACCGTTCACTCCAACAAAGATCAGGCCGCATGCGTCTCCAGTGGGTCTTATCGAACAAGGGGCATGCTGATTGCACCGTGTTCCATCAAAACGCTCTCTGGAATCGCCAACAGTTACAATGACAACCTGATTATCCGCTCTGCTGACGTGACTTTAAAAGAGCGCCGTAGATTGGTCCTCATGGTAAGAGAAACCCCGCTTCACGCTGGGCATATCCGACTAATGGCACAGGCAACTGAAGCTGGTGCAATAATTTTTCCACCGATGCCAGCGTTCTACGCCCGCCCATCGAGTATCGAAGAACTTGTTCGCCAAAGCGTTGGTCGTGCACTTGATTTACTAGATATCCGTCATGATGAAATTAAACGCTGGATGGGTCCCGACGCCGAAAAGGACTGACCTAAAGTGCAGGTCCTTTTTTCACGAGTGCAATGAAGTCATCGGCCGCAAGCGGCTCACTGATCAGGTAACCTTGGACTTCGTCACAATCGCGCCAGCGCAGGTAATCCAGTTGTGTCTGTGTCTCGACACCCTCGGCAACCACATTCATACCAAGGCAGTGCCCAACAGCGATCACCGCTGAAGCAAGACCACCACCATCGCCATCCGTATCGTTATCGATGTCGCCGACAAATGTCGTGTCGATCTTGATACCATCCAAAGGAAAGTTTCTGAGATAACTTAGGGACGCGTAGCCGGTGCCGAAATCATCAGCTGTTAAGTGAATGCCAAGCCGTCTGATTTCACGAAGGGATTGGATAACTTCCTCGGCACTCTCCATAACGGCGCTCTCGGTTATCTCGAGTTCCAGAGCGTCTGCTTCAATGCCAGTTTCATTCAGGATATGTGTCATGTCTTCAAAAAATGATGCACGCGCGATTTCCCGCGCAGACACATTCACCGCGATACGGAGAAAAGGCATATCTGCGTCTTGCCATGTTCTAAGTGTCTCGCAAGCCTGGGACAGAATTTTGTATCCCAGTGGATTAATGAGCCCGGCATCCTCAGCAAGTGGAATAAAGTCGGCAGGTAAGATCATTCCAGATTCTGGATCCTGCCATCTCACAAGCGCCTCGGCCGCGACAATCTCACCTGATGCCAGTGAAACCTTCGGCTGATATAGCAAGCGCATCTGATCGTTATCGATTGCCCGTCGGAGCCGGTTTACCTGAGATCGACGTTCGCGAACCTGCCCGCCTGTCTCGTTGGTATAAAACTGATAGGTTCCCGTTCCAGTTTGTTTTGCAAGTTCAACGGCGGATTGGGCATGATTGATCAAATCTTCTGCGTTGCTTCCATGCTCTGGTGCAATCGCAATACCTACGCTCGTGGTCAGCATAACAGTATCGCGCGCACCTTTTATCGAAAATGGAATCGCAATGTTGCTGATTAGGCGCGAAGCAACCGCGTTGATCTGTTCATGGCTGCGCATATCGGGCACGACAATGATGAACATATCTTCCTGTAATCGTCCGATGATGTTTGACGCGCGCATACTCCGGCCCAGTCGTCGCGCCGTCTCAATGAGAATATTGTCGCCAACCGCGCGCCCAAATTCACCATTGACCCGACCAAATCCGTCCAAATCAACGCAAAGTATTGTTACTTGGCCTTCATGCTGATCAGCGGTTTCAACAAGCCGTTCCAAGCGTGATTTTACAAGCCGCTTTCCGGGTAAGTTTGTCAGAGGGTCAAAACTATCGGCAGGGATTGCGCCATCGTCACCCGCAGCCGAAATCGATCTGAATTTGGCCACCCAACCAGATATGTCGCCATTTTCATTTGTTGCCGGGATTAAGTTCAATCTAGACACTTTTCCAAGCAAAACCTCTAAGTCAAGATCAGTCTCGATCTCGCTAAGAACAGCAGCATCAATTCTTTTGGAATCCCTAGAAAAAATTGATGCGAGAGGTCGCCCGACAAGGTCCCTATCCTGCGCCTCCATCAATTCAGTGAAAGCAGCGTTAACATGAGATATAACACCCGCATCATCAAGAATCGCGGCAGCATTCTCATTCGCACGCAAAAATGCAGAACTCAGCGCCAAATCACGCTTTAATTCAATCTTTGCCAATGGTTTCCGAGACGCCATACTTCGGGACCTTTAAATCGATGCCTTTATAACGGAACTCATACGATTTTAGGTCCGGAGTTTCACGCACTAAATCAAATTGGCTGGTTTCCCAAAATCCCTGACTGCCGGTCTTGAACAGACCCAACTTACATGCCAGCCTATAGCGTAGGAGAAAAGCATCATGACGATCAGAAGACATCACGATATGGGTGGCTTGGACGCAGGCACCGTCGAGCAGACTGAGCACGATTACGCCATGTGGGAAAAGCGTGTTGATGCGATCGTAAAGGTCCTGTCTACCCCGGAGCGGAAAATCCTATCAACGGATGAGTTGAGGCGCGGCATTGAGGAGCTTGGACCGGGTGTCTATGACAACCTGAATTATTATGAACGCTGGATTTCATCTGCAACAAACCTACTTTTAGAGAAGGGCGTGATCACTGTTGACGAACTGGGTGCCAAGATGGCCGACGTTGAGGCCCGATGGCAGCGCGAACGAGAACAGACGTCATGAGCGAGACAAAATACAAACCAGGTGATGCTGTTAAGGTGCGCGCTTCGTTCCCTCCTGGCCATGTACGGACACCGCACTTTATTCGTGGATGCGATGGAGTTGTGACGCAATATGTCGGGAGCTACCCGAATCCGGAAGAGCTCGCGTACGGTCGTGACGGTCTGCCTGAAAAACCACTTTATCGGGTCATGTTCAGCCAGGCAGATGTTTGGCCAAATTATGACGGACCATCGAAGGACACAATGGTCGTAGATATTTACGAACACTGGCTGGAGCAAAACCAATGAGCCACGATGATCACGACCACAATCATGGCCACGACCACGGACCTCATCCATATCAACCAGATATTGAGGACGCCCCCTACACCGAGCGAATGGTGATGACACAAGCTGTTGCAGAACTTATCGTTGAAAAAGGCATTGTCAGTGCCGATGAAATGCGGGCACAGATCGAACTGATGGACACGCGCGAACCGGCTCTTGGTGCCAAACTTGTCGCGCGCACATGGCTTGATCCAGAGTTTAAGGCACGCGTGCTTGCAGACGTGAAAACTGCAGCGGCTGAACTCGACATCGATATAGGCGATATTCCAATTCAAGCAATCGAAAATACAGAAGACGTTCACAACGTTGTCGTCTGCACCTTATGCTCATGTTATCCGCGTTTGCTGATCGGTTTGCCGCCTGATTGGTATAAGTCGCGCGCCTATCGCAGCAGAACTGTCAAAGAGCCACGTAAAGTCCTTGAAGATTTTGGCACATCGATTCCTGAGAATGTTGAAGTTCGTGTCCATGACTCGACCGCCGATCTTCGCTATGTTGTCCTGCCTTCTCGACCAGCAGGTACAGACGATTGGGATGAAGAACGCCTCGCCGAGCTTGTTACCCGAGACAGCATGATCGGCGTAAGCTTGGCGAAATCACCTGATCACACTTAAACAGGCACGTAAGTGCATTTATAAAAAGAGGAAATAATGTCCAGTAAACCACAGTTCCAATGGGACGACCCATTTCTGTTCGAAGATCAGCTCAGCGAAGAAGAACGTATGGTAAGAGATACGGCGCGCGATTTTGCGCAGGACAATCTTATGCCACGTATTCTGGAAGCGAACCGGAACGAAACCTTCGATCCTGAGATCATGAGAGAAATGGGCGCACTTGGATTGTTGGGCCCTACCATTCCGGATGAATATGGTGGCGCAGGTGTGAACCACGTTAGTTATGGCCTGATCGCACGCGAAGTGGAGCGCGTTGATAGTGGATACCGGTCCGCGATGAGCGTTCAGTCATCTTTGGTAATGCATCCGATTTTCGCTTATGGCAGTGAAGAGCAAAAGAAAAAGTACCTGCCAAAGCTCGCTACTGCTGAACTTATTGGTTGCTTCGGGCTGACCGAGCCAGACTTCGGCTCAGACCCCGGCGGCATGAAAACCCGCGCAGAAAAGATCGATGGCGGCTATAAAATTTCTGGTTCCAAAATGTGGATATCGAATGCGCCGATTGCCGACATCTTTGTCATTTGGGCGAAACTAGATGGCGAAATACGAGGCTTTATTCTTGAGAAAGGCATGCCTGGGCTTAGTGCTAACAAGATTGAAGGCAAGCTCTCATTGCGCGCATCCATCACAGGCGATGTTGCGATGGATGGCGTTGAAGTTGGCGAAGACGCAATCTTACCGAACGTAAAAGGCCTTGGTGGCCCGTTTGGTTGCCTCAATAAAGCACGCTTTGGTATAGCCTGGGGTGTGTTTGGTGCGGCCGAATTCTGTTGGCATGCAGCACGCAGCTACACACTTGAGCGTAAACAGTTCGGTCGACCGCTTGCGAACAATCAGCTGATCCAAAAGAAACTCGCCGATATGCAAACTGAAATCACAATTGGTCTTCAGGCTGTGTTACGCGTTGGACGTTTGTTAGATGACGGCAACTGCCCCCCTGAAAACATTTCGCTGATCAAACGAAATTCAACAGGCAAGGCACTGGATATTGCGCGGGTCGCACGTGATATGCACGGCGGCAACGGAATTTCTGACGAGTATCATGTCATGCGTCACATGGTGAACCTTGAGACAGTAATTACCTATGAAGGTACGCATGATATTCACGCTTTGATTCTTGGACGTGCACAGACGGGTCTTCAGGCGTTCACGGGATAACAAATTCGAAATCGACGTCGAGGAACCAGATCAAAGGGAAGAGTATGCAACTCGACGTCATTTTCGATACCGTCTGCCCATGGTGTTATATTGGGAAGCGCCGATTGGAACGGGCCATATCAATGCGACCAAATGCGCATATTGATATCAACTGGCGTCCATTCATGCTGAACCCGGATATTCCTGATGACGGCATAGACCGCACGGCTTATCTCATCAAAAAGTTCGGCAGCGAAACACGCGTGCGCCGTGTCTATGGCGCTATTGGTGAGGCTGGGCAATCTGTCGAAATTGATTTTGCTTTTGAACGGATACAGCGCACACCAAATTCGGTGTCTTCGCATCGGCTCATTCGTTACGCATCTCACTTCGTGAATGTCGCCCCGATGGTAGAGCGATTGTTTGAGGCATATTTTGTCGAGGGCGTCGATATTGGAAGTACAAATGTACTTGTCGATATCGGTACTGCCTATGGACTAGAGGCCGCCCCTCTTCGCGCTTATCTGGAAAGCGAAGCTGATGTTGCTTCCATCTACGAGGAGAATGCGCGCGCCCATCGACTGGGCGTAAATGGTGTGCCCGCATTTGCGTTTCAAGGCAGTATGGTGATTTCTGGCGCACAGGAACCTGAGGTCCTTGTTCGTGTCCTTGATGCTGCGGCAGCTGGCCTCAATATTGATCCGATAAGCGAGCCTCTCCAATGAGTGCGCTTCATCAACTCTCGATGAGTTATATGCCTGAAGAAGATCGCATTCTTTTTCGATTGGCGACCAAGGATAAAAAGGAATATCGCGTCCTCCTTACACGACGCTTCGTGCATGTTCTCTGGGGTGCATTGCGCCAAACATTTGAGAAAGATTCTGAGCTCGCAGAAATTGTCGACAAGGACGTTCAGAAAGCTGTGCTTGGCATGAAGCACCAAGAAGCCATTCAGAATACAGATTTTGATACGCCGCCAGTTGCCGACACAGCGGATGCAACGTCGAACACCGGCCCCTTGTTAGTTGTTGGTGGGAAGGTTCACCCCGGCGAGAATATTACTGGTGTATCGTTCAAGACGGCGGATGGCTCTGACATTCGATTCAACTTGAATGAACAGTTGTTACACGCATTTTGCCATTTGCTGGTGAGCACATCGATTAAAGCGGACTGGAAACTGAACCTCGCCCTCGGCGACGGGAATGTCGTCGTTCCAGGCGGCGATGCGGTCATGCACTAAATCACTGACTAAAGCGTAAATTAAGTTTGAACTAAAACTGCGTAAACGCAACTAACGCGAATTAGTCCGCGGCATTCAATTCGGCGAGTTCTTTTGCTAGATAAATCATGCCCACCATCCGTTCTTTTGGTGTATCCCACGCCCGCGAAAATACGAGCTTATGATCTGGCCGAAGTTTCGCCGTGCCCTTATGGGTCATCAACCATTCAACCAGCTTTCCAGGGTCTTTCACCTGATCATTTAAAAACTGAACCAATGCACCTTTGGGACCAGCGTCCAATTTCGAAATTCCTGCTCGCCTGCAAAACTGTTTGATTTTCACAACTTCAAGCAAGTTCTCAGCTTCGGCCGGAATCGGGCCAAAGCGATCAATCAATTCGGCAGCGGTCTGCTCGATCTCATCCGCATCTTTCAACCATGCGATGCGTCGATAAAGCCCCATTCGTACCGTCAGATCAGGCACATACCAGTCAGGGATAAGCACAGGCATACCAAGTGACACCTGCGGCGACCAATCTGTCTCTTCGGTATCTGCGCCAAGGCCACGCGCATCTGCCACAGCCTCTTCCAACAATTGCTGGTAAAGCTCTATCCCTACCTCGCGGATGTGCCCTGATTGCTCGTCACCTAAAAGATTACCAGCACCCCGAATGTCGAGATCATGGCTCGCCAACGTAAATCCAGCGCCGAGGCTATCCAGCGTCTGCATGACTTCGAGACGCTTCTCCGCAGCTTTTGTCAGCATCTTGCCGGGTGGCAACGTCAGGTATGCGTACGCACGTGTCTTCGAACGCCCTACCCGTCCACGCAATTGATACAGTTGTGCAAGGCCAAACATATCAGCGCGATGAATGATAATGGTGTTTACGGCCGGCAGGTCGAGGCCGCTCTCGATAATGTTTGTTGAGAGCAAAACATCAAACGCACCGTCATAGAAGCGCGAGATTATATCTTCAAGATCAGCGACAGGCATCTGTCCGTTCACCATTGCAACCTTGGCTTCTGGCACAAGTTCAGCAAGTCGATCGGCAACTTTCTCCATGTCATTGATGCGCGGGCACACATAGAAAGTCTGACCACCTCGATACTGCTCTCTAAGAATTGCTTCGCGAATGATCACGGGATCAAACGGCAAAACAAAGGTACGGACTGCAAGGCGATCAACTGGCGGCGTTGCGATCAAGCTCATCTCGCGAATGCCTGTAAGGGCCATTTGCAAGGTCCTTGGGATAGGCGTCGCAGTCAGTGTTAGAACATGCACATCCGTTCGAATGCTTTTTAGGCGCTCTTTATGAGCGACACCAAAATGTTGCTCTTCATCTATGATCAACAATCCCAGATCCCGGAATCCGACATCCTTCGCTAACAACGCATGCGTCCCAATGACGATATCCACGTCGCCTTTTTTCATGCCATCTTTGATATTGTTCATTTCTTTTTGGGTCACCAGGCGCGAAAGCTGCTCGACGCGAACCGGAAAACCACGGAAGCGGTCGCGGAAATTCATGAAGTGCTGACGGCATAAAAGTGTCGTTGGTACAACGATGGCAACTTGCTTGCCCTCCATCGCCACAGCAAACGCTGCGCGTAAGGCGACTTCCGTTTTACCAAAGCCTACATCACCACAAATCAATCGATCCGTTGGGCGACCCTTTTGCAGATCACCCAGAACATCTGCAATAGCGCCCAGTTGATCATCGGTCTCGTTAAAAGCAAAACGGGCCGCAAACTCATCGTAGGCCCCTTCTGGCGCTATGAATTTTGGTGCGGTTTTGAGTTCCCGAGCAGCGGCGATTTTAATAAGCTCGTCCGCCATTTCCTTGACGCGCTCTTTCATCTTCGCACGTCGTGCCTGCCAAGCGGCGCCACCCAGCTTATCTAATTGTACACCTGCGTCCTCTGATCCAAATCGCGTCAGCAGGTCAACGTTTTCGACCGGCAGGAACAGCTTAGCGTCCCCCGCATAAACCAATCGCAAGCAATCGTGTGGCGCGCCGCCCACCTGGATAGTTTCAAGATCCTGGAACTGACCAATACCGTGATCGACATGAACGACGAGATCACCTGGTGCCAGCGCGGATATTTCTGCAATGAAATTTTCCGGACGAATACGCCGGCGGCCGGGGCGCGCCATCCGCTCCCCAAGCATGTCGCTCTCAGAAATGACGACCAGGTCATCAAGCCGGAATCCACGGTCTAGGCCGATAACCCCCATGACAGTTTCACCGACTTTTGCGTCATCGACGCTGGTCAAACGTAACTGTGGCGCACCATGCTCGTGAAGTAGCCCCTTTAGTCGTTCCGCAGATCCCTCGCTAAATCCGGCAACAACAATACGTTTTTTATTTGTAGCCTGTGCTTTGATATCGGATGCAACGGCTTCATAAACATTGGCATTGGGATCAATTCGAACCTCAGCATAATCCCGGCCAATCTCGCCACCAAGATTATGTCCACCTGTTTCGAATGGTGATAAATCTATCACGGCACGCGATTTTAAACCTGAGGCGAGTTCATCCATATCGACAAACATTTGTTCAGGAGAAACCGGCCGGTAAGGCACGCCACTGTCTGCATCAGAGATGGTCCGGCGCGCGGTAAAATACTCAGAAATTAGATCCCAACGTGCCTGGAGCGCAGCTTCGGCCTGATGATCGAATACAAATGCTGCCTTTGGGATATAGTCGAAAAGTGTCTCAAGCTTGTCATGAAACAAAGGTAGCCAATGCTCAAATCCCTGATGGCGACGGCCTTCGCTAATGGCCTCGTATAATGGATCGTCTGCCCCACTGACTTGAAACTGGGTCCGATAGTTTGTACGGAATCGAGCAATCGCATCATCGTCTAGAGGTGCTTCACTCACAGGCGTCAGCGTAATTGATTGAACTTCGCCCGTGCTCCGTTGTGTCGCTGGATCGAAACTCCTTAAGGTATCCAACTCGTCGCCAAAGAAATCCAGTCGCACCGGACCACCCGCACCTGCTGGATACACATCAACGATACCGCCGCGCACCGCATATTCCCCAGGTTCTGTCACTGTCTCGATACGATTAAAGCCGAACCGCTCCAGTTCTCGCACTAACTCGACAGGCGCGATTTCAGAGCCTGAATTCAGGGTTCGCCCTGCCCCTTCAAGAAAGACCCGCGGTGGAACCTTTTGCAACAATGCGGATACTGTCGTGAGGATCAGTCGCCCCTTATTGGTCACTTCAGTCAAACGGCCAAGAGCGGCGAGACGGTGGCCAACCAGACTGCGACGAGGCGACACCCGGTCATAGGGCAAACAGTCCCATGCAGGTATTTCAATGACATCGCAATCAGGTGTAAAAAATTCAGCGATCGCGGCGCGGCGCGCCAATCCAGCATCATCACGCAAGACCATCACGATATCCTGCCCCTGATCAGCAAGTGTGCTGGCCAGTAGAATATCCGCACCTTCAGGTGCGCCGCCGACATCTCGCCGCCCGCGGCTCAGAATGATCCCTAAATCAATATTCACAGCGTGCCGTTAAACTTTTTGACCATTCTAAGAACTTCACTATCCACAAACTCAGGTGTCGGTTGGCGACCCGTGATCCAATTATACAAATCGTTGTCAGTATGATTCATCAGATTCTCAAGCTGATCGATGAGTTCTTCGCTTAATTCTGCGACATTCGCTGTCGTAAAACGCCCAAGCAAGACGTCGTTTTCTTTCATACCACAGTGCGTGGCGCGATAAAGTAAGCGTTTCCGGCGTGGATCCAAGACCTCAGTCCTTTTCGATAGTATGTTGTGCGCCTAGGATATAGCGCTTCAGATAACAAATGTCAGGGCAAGAAACGACAACAATGCGACCAGAAAGCCTATTTCCCTTATTTCGACCCGTCACCACGCTTAGAGGCGTTGGTGCCCGAACGGCTGCGCTGATTGAGAAAATTGCCGGGCCCCATGTGGTCGACCTGCTTTGGCATCTGCCATCGGACATTATTGATCGCCGGTATACGCCGAAAATCGCGGATGCCGAACCTGACACTATTGCCACAATAACTGTGCGCGTAACCAAGCATTATAAGCCTCACAATCAACGTCAGCCATATAAGATTACAGTCATGGATGACACGGGGGCTCTGTCACTCGTATTCTTTCGTGCCAGAGCAGACTACCTGTTGAAGACACTGCCCGAAGGCGAGACCCGCATTATTTCAGGGAAACTTGAAAAATTTGGCGATACGCTGCAAATGACCCATCCAGATCACGTCGTTACCGAAGATGATGTTGATAGCCTGAAAAAGGTTGAACCTGTTTATCCGTTGACCGCTGGCCTGTCGTTGAAAGTTCTTGGTAAGACCATGCATGCGGCACTTAGTATTCCTGAGGCTCTACCAGAATGGCTCGATCCGCCGTTGCTAGACCGAGAAAAATGGCCCTCTTGGCTTGAGGCATTACAAGCCGTCCATGCCCCCGAAAGCACCAATGATCTGTCGTTGCAAACGCCCGCCCACCGTCGCCTGGCATATGACGAATTGCTCGCAAACCAGCTCGCTCTGGCAATTGTTCGGGCCCAAATGAAACGCCTCAAAGGCGTTCCTTTGAAAGGCGATGGCTCATTGCGAAGTCAAGTGTTGGAAGCACTTCCCTTCAAATTGACTAACTCCCAGAATTTCACAATTTCAGAGATCGATGCAGACCTGGCTGCAGATCATCGAATGTTGAGGCTATTGCAAGGTGACGTTGGGTCCGGGAAAACGGTTGTTGCTTTAATGGCGATGCTAAGTGCCGTTGAAGCTGGCGGTCAGGCGGTGATCATGGCGCCAACTGAAATACTGTCGCGCCAACATATGGCGACAATAAGCCAGATGGCCGAAGCTGCGGGCATTCAGCCTGTTCTTCTTACCGGCAGGGAGCGCGGAAAGAAGCGAGATGAAATTCTCGAAAAACTCAAAACAGGCGCGGCACGTCTGGCTGTGGGCACACACGCATTATTCCAAGATGATGTGGAATACCATGATCTTCGCGTCGCCGTCATTGATGAACAGCATCGCTTTGGCGTTCATCAACGTCTAACGCTCGCCGCGAAAGGCCGCGCAGTAGATGTACTGGTTATGACGGCAACACCGATCCCGCGCACGCTCATGTTGACGGCATACGGGGACATGGACGTGTCCCGTCTCACGGAGAAACCTGCAGGTCGAAAGCCAGTGCAGACCGTTCTGATCTCGAACGACCGTCTCGACGAGGTGGTTCATGCAGTTGGTCGCGCTGTGAAAAACAATGCTCGAGTATATTGGGTCTGCCCCATTATTGAAGAGTCAGAGACCTCGGATATGGCCGCCGCAGAACTCCGCTTCGATCATCTCAAAGCAACCTTTGGTGATCGCGTTGGTCTTGTTCATGGTCGTCTCAAAGGCGCCGAGAAAGACGCGGTCATGACTGCCTTCAAAGAGGGTGATATTGATATCCTCGTTGCAACGACAGTTATTGAAGTTGGCGTTGATGTTCCTGAGGCAAGTGTAATGGTCATCGAACATGCGGAACGGTTTGGCCTCGCCCAACTTCATCAACTCCGCGGACGCATCGGGCGCGGGAGCGAAAAATCTACATGTCTATTGATGCATGCCGGTCATTTGGGTGAGATCGCTAAAGCTCGCCTGACCACAATGCGAGAGACCGATGACGGGTTTGTCATCGCAGAGCGTGATTTAGAACTCCGCGGTGCGGGAGAACTCCTCGGAACGCGCCAAAGCGGGTTGCCGGAGTTTCGTTTGGCGAACATTTCTGATCATGGCGACCTTTTACAGATTGCACGAGACGACGCAGAGGTGATAATGAGTATAGACCCTGAGTTGCAAAGTCCCAGGGGACAGGCATTAAGGCATTTGCTCTATCTGTTTGAGCGTGATGCCGCTGTAAAAAATCTTCGATCTGGCTGATCGCGAAATATACCCAAGACTAATTTCATGACGAGCTAAAAACGCGGGAACCAAATAATGAAGTATCAACTAAGGTGTAAACTTTCCTATTCAGTTGACGATATTGATAGGTGGTTGGCACAAAACTGCGAAGGCGAATACGACTTTAGTTTTGAGGGAATTGTTGAGACCGAGTCAGTATTCAACCAAATCGAGATTTTGTTTAGTTTTCAGCTTTCCTCAGATCGGGAAGCATTCAAACAAGCCGTAAAAACAAGCACCATCTGAATTTCGAACGAGAGCACGCTCCGGTTTCCGGTCTTAAGCGGACACGGTCTGAAAACTGGCATTCTTTTTATTTGTCAGAAGAATCTTTTGCATCAGCATGTTTTTCGCCCGGACGACTGTCTTTTGACACCAGCACTTTCGTGCCTTCCCGCTCACGTAAAACATCAACATCTTCATAGGTTTGCGCTGAAACAACCGGTGTCGACTTTTCTGTTTCAGGGCGCTCATCGGGCGGTGTAACAATACCTCCCGAAATGACCATCTTAATTGCATCCTCAACGGACATGCTCAATGGTGCGATATCCTTCTTTGGTACGAATAGCAAAAACCCTGATGTCGGGTTTGGCGTCGTCGGAAGGAAAACATTTATACATTCCTCCTCCGTCAAATTCTGCACTTCACCCTTTGTTGTGCCCGTCAAAAACCCGATAGCCCATATGCCACGCCTTGGATATTCAATAAGTACAGCTTCGCGAAATGCATTCGATTGCTGTGCCAAAACAGTTTCTAGAATTTGCTTTACAGCTGAATACACATTCCGAATAACCGGCATTTGGTTAAGTGCTTGTTCAGAAAACCTGACCCATAACCTACCGAAGAAACCCGCGGTCAGAGCACCGACAAGCATCAGTGCCAGTATAAGAACGATCAATCCCAGTCCAGGTATGGCAAAGGGTAAATAGGTCTCCGGGTTATATTTCGCTGGAATTAAAGGCTCTATCTTGCTGTCAACAAAAGTCACAAACAGCCATGCGAGGTAAAATGTGATGAAGATCGGTGCCGTAACGAGGACCCCAGCAAACAGATAAGCCCTTAGGCGTTGTGGAAGGCCCATACGCGGCTTGTGGATTTTACCTTTGTTATCCTGTGATTTATCAGGATCGTTCGTTTGGGGTGTCATTGTTTATAACCCTTCTACGGCTACATTTTTCTGCAGCCGACATTCCAGAAATTATGTAGCGCGTCTAAAGTTTCTTGTGGCGCCTCCTCCGGGAGGAAATGGCCACTCGGTATCGCGTGACCATAGACACTATCGCATCGTTCTTGCCAAGTCTGCAGGACATCAAATGATTTGTTCATCAGACCATGCTCACCCCACAATGCGAGGGTCGGACATTGGACTTTGCGGTTCAAGTCTTCACCGTCATGAACCAAATCTATCGTTGCAGCGGCCCGGTAATCTTCGCAGGACGCGTGTATGGTTTTGGGGTCAGAAAAGCATCTTCGATACTCAGTCATTGCGGCATCTGCGAAAACGGCACCCTTAGCGCTCCAATGGCCCATCTTGTTGTCCAGGAAAAACACAGGATCAGCCCCAATCATCTTCTCCGGCAGTGGTGCAGGCTGTGCGAGGAAAAACCAGTGGTAATAACCAATTGCAAATGCCTTATCCGTCTTTTCAAACAGCGTATAGGTCGGAACGATATCCAACACCGTCAAATCCGTGACAGCCTCGGGATAATCCAGTGCCATCCGATGCGCGACCCGGCCGCCACGATCATGCCCAACAACGCTAAATTGAAGAAAGCCAAGCTCACTCATGACATTCATCATGTCTGCGGCCATTGCACGTTTGGAATAATTGGCGTGATCTATAGTACCTGCAGGCTTTGAGCTGTCTCCATATCCCCGCAAATCAGCTACAACGACCGTGTGGTCACGCGCAAGCACTGGCGCCATTTTATGCCAGATTACGTGTGTTTGTGGGTAACCATGCAACAAGAGTACTGGCGGTCCATCCCCCATGACACGCGTATGAATCTGAACACTATCGACTCCGGCGATACCTTGAACTGAAAAGCCTTCAAACATGCGGCAAAGCCATCACTTTCCCCGCCGGACAGTTTCAACGAGTATTCGCAATAACGCGCGAATAAATGGGTCGGAACTCTTCAGTTTGCTCTCATACATTTGCTTTGTGATCGTAACGATCGTGGCACCACCCTTAACTTTGGCGGTCGCCATACGCGCCTTATCGTCAATCAAAGCCATCTCGCCAAATATTCCACCGGTGCCAATCACTGCAAGCACTTGTTCATTACCGTCATCAGTTCGCGAGATTTCGACTTCCCCGGCTTGGACAATGAATGCAGTACTGCCGAGTTCACCTTCTCTGAAGACGGTCTCTCCGTCTTTGAAGCTTCGGCGTTCAAGAATATCTGCCACACTGCCCTCACTGCTGCATTTCATCATGTCGACTATAGGCGTATCTTACCTGAAACACTGACGAGTTCACGCGAAAGAATCAATATGCCACAGACAGGACGAGAATACCCCAATAGACCGCTCGTGGGGATCGGTGCGGTCATTATAGGATCACGTGGTGTTGTATTGATAAAACGCGGCAAGCCACCACGTGTCGGATCATGGAGCCTTCCGGGAGGGGCCCAGAAGGTCGGCGAGACCGTGAATGATGCTGCACAACGCGAAATACTGGAAGAAACAAATTTAGTCTCAGAAATCCGCGGGCTTGTTGATGTCGTCGACTCAATTCACCACGACGCCGATGGAAAAATTCAGTATCACTACACGCTTGTTGATGTCCTCGCCACTGTTGATCACAATGCGACGCCTGTTGCCGGTGGAGATGCCGCCGACGCGAAATGGATTAGTATAGACCAAATCCCAAAGCTTGAACTCTGGTCCGAGACTGTCCGAATAATCGAAAAAGCCCATTCAATGTGGCGTAATTTGTAAGCCTGTTACCGTTCGCGGAAAGCCGTCGAAACTGAGCTATAGACTGGCTTCAACAGATACGAGAACAATGTCTTTTTACCAGTTTTGATATCGGCCTGTACCGTCATACCCGGCATCACTCGGTTCTGAGACTGGTCTTTGCCAACATAATTCCGATCCAGTTCAATGATACCTTTGTAATAGGGTTCGCCCTGCTCATCCAGGAATGTTGATGCAGAGACGTCCTTCAACTCGCCTGTTATCCCACCAAATCGAGAGAAGTCATAGGTTGTCACTTTCACAGTAACCGGCTGACCAATGCGCACATGCCCTACGTCACGAGGCTTAATCTTTGCCTCAACAACCAACTCCTTATCCAGTGGCACGATTTCGGTAATCACCTCGCCTGGCGGAATGATGCCACCGACCGTATGGATTAGAAGCCCCTTGATGATACCACGGACTGGCGCCACAATTTTCAATCGACGCACACGATCTCGTGCCTGAACAAGTGCCTCTTCAACCTGAATAAGCTCGTTGGCGCTTTCGCTCAGTTCTGCAAGTGCCTGTTCACGAAACTCTGTTTCAATTTCATCAAGACGGCTTTGAGATTCCTTGATCGCTTCAACAGCGCGCTCGCGCTCCGAAATCAAATCTGCGAGTTCGCCGCGTGCCGTATTCATTGAGCGTTTTGCATCGAGATAAGCTATCTTGGACGTCAGACCTTCTTTGTATAGTTGCTCACGAACATCCAATTCCTCCGCAAAGATTTCCGCGGATCGAATCAACGTCTGTTCACGCTCCACAAAGAGTTCAAGATCAGCCCGACGCTGTTCTATTTGCTTTCGAATTGTTTCCTGACGACTAAAGAATGCTTCTAATGATCCTTCGTAGATCCTTTGCTGATCTCGGATCATTGCCGGGTAACGGCTGCCAACCTTTGACCAATCCGGAACGCCGCCCGTACCTAACGCACGTAGTCGTTCCGAGCGGATTTCGAGGCCTGCACGTCGCGCTTCAAGTTTCTGTAATTCAGTAACAGCTGACGTCTCATCCAACTTGATGAGTACTTGACCCTTTTCAACAAGCTGCCCTTCCTGAAGCAAAATCTCCTTTACGATACCGCCCTCAAGGTGTTGAAGCGCCTGAACCTGACCGGATGGAATGACTTCACCCGATGTCACCGCGACTTCATCAACGTTCGTGACCATTGACCAGCCAAGAAAAAGGCAGATCACAACGCAAATAGTGACCATGGCACCGCGGATGAGGCCAGAACTACCGCCCTCCTCCAAAATTACAGATTGGGCGAGGAAGCGAGTCTGACGATCGCCGCGCCGCACTTTTTTACGACGATCTTTTCCTTTCGCCTTATCCTTCGGCGGTTCCGCATAAGTCTGTTCGGTAACTTGTGATCCGTCAGCCATTATACAAAGTCCTTTGGCATTTGCTTGAGTACTTCTTCAGCAGGTCCGAATGCGCGCACATTACCGTATTCAAGCCACAAAATCTTATCAGCCAACCTCAGATGGCTTGGTCTGTGCGTCACCATCAAAATCGTTGTCTCGCCGCGCATCTTGTCGACGTTCCTCATAAATGCCTGATCGCTTGCAAAATCAAGCCCGTTGCCAGGTTCATCAAAAAGCATAATCGGTGACTGCTTCAGGTATCCACGCGCAAGATTAAGTCTTTGCAGTAAACTTGTTGGCATTTGACCGGAACTGGAATCACCTATTCTTACCTCAAAACCATCTCGTTTCCATTTCCCGGACCCTTGTGACAACGCGAGAACGTCATCCAACACATCCGCCATCTCACATGCACGATACAAATCCTCCATCGTAGCAGTCGGATGCGCCAATCGAAGGTTCTGAGCAATCGTGCCATAAAAGAATTGAACTGTTTGCGGTACATATGCGACCGCGTGTCTGAGCTCAACGGTATCCATCTGTCGAATATCCATATTGTCGATACGGATAGACCCTGCTTGAGGGGCGTACATCCCAGCCAACAATTTTAGGGCTGTCGATTTACCCGAACCATTGCCACCAACGATACAAATCACTTCGCCGAGTTCCAGTTCAAAACTCGCACCAACCAGCGCCGGGTCACTGTCAGGGCTATAACGTATCGATACCCGAGCAAATGTAACGAAACCCTCGATCTGCTTGATTGGATTGACAATCGAATGTTGATCCCGCTCGCCCTTAATGTTCATAAGATTGTTGATTTGTGCGATGGATGACTTGACCTGGGTCAGTCGCGTCAAAGATACAAATCCGGTCTGCAATGGTGCCAGAACGCGCCAAACCAAGATCATAGATGCCACCAGGCCACCCACGGTCATATCACCATTCATAACACGGAAGACGCCGAATATAATGGTCCCAAGACCAGCCGAGATCATAAGCACGTGGGAAATGGTCTGCATTAACGCCGACAATTGCGCCGTATAAAAACTGTTCAGAGCCGCTGAGGCTGAAAATTCGCGAAAACGCTCCATCCATTTAGCTTCAGCCCCACAGTATTTGACGGCGCGCATTCCGCTGAGTGTTTCAACAATAAGCTCCTGCTTTTTTGAAGACGCACGTGCCGCACGGCCAACTGAATGGCGAAGCAATGGAGAAATGATAAGGCCCAAAATCAGGAAACACGCCATCATGATCATGGAAACGAACACGACGGGGCCAGCAAGAATTGCAATCGTTACGATGAAGATGATCACAAATGGCAATTCGAACAAGACCATCGCCATCGGCCCGGTAAAGAAATCTCGAATAGTTTCAAAATCTTTGATCCGTGCGACCTGTGCGCCAATTGTCGCGCGCTCGGTGAATGCGGGTGGTAAAAACAGAATTTTATGAAAGATCGCTATGCCAACAATATTATCCAATCGCGCACCGATGAACGCCATTATTTTTGATCTGATCATTCGTAGAATCAGATCGCAAGCGATCGCGACGCCAACGCCAAACGCAAAGAATGCCAACGTTGGCAATGACCCTGTCGCAACAACCTTGTCGTAAACGGCCATCACAAAGAGTGGAGTCACAAGTGCCAGTACATTCAGGACAAAAGTTATTCCAAGCGTTTGATAAACAAGCGCCCGGAACCGCTCGGAAACAGCACGGAACCAACCGACTTTGCTTTGCGAGGACTGCAAATCATCCGCATCAACAACACTAAAGAAATACGCAGTTCCGCCCGTTGTGCTGCCGCGCGGCATTATGCGCTCAACATTTTGCCCGCCGTCGAAAATCCGTATTCCTTCGGGCTCATACCCAAGGAGGATCATCGCATCTCCATTCTCGGGCAGGTAAAGACACGGAAATAGACGTTGATCTATGCCGCTCAAGCGCAATTTCACTGGACGACTTTGATAATGCAACGTTGCCAGAATATTACGCATCGATGTGATATCGAGTGAATTTGTAAAGTGCGGCAATGCCTCCGCAATATGGCGTTTATCGCCGCGCCAATTGAGTGCATTGAGCAACGGCAACAAACAATTTGATAAATCTGTCGCATCCTTGAGTGAGGCTAAAGCGGCATCTTCGTGCGCGGGTGCCTCACTTTCGGGGATAGGTAATGACGGTCCACCGTCGCTGTCACCACCGCCGTCGCCACCGGCACTGGTTGGCGGTGCAGGCGGAAGTGGTGGAGGCGGTGCTGCGCGCTCAGCAACCATCGGCATCTGCGGCTGTTCCGGATCATCGCGCCCCGGCATCTTTGGCAAGGGCGGAGGAGTCTTCAAAGCGCTCGATTGATCTTCGTTCTTCAGTCGCGGTGGAGGTGCAACAGGCCCCGGACGTCCAAGTGTTGCGTCGGGTTTTGACGCTGGGCGAGGTTGCAGCTTAGCTGCCGCAGGCTTTTCTGGTGTCGGGTGCGGTTCCGTCCCCTCTTGCTTGGCCTTTAGTTTGTCAGGCATCGCCACGCGGCGCTTCTTATTTACCTCATCAGAAGTTGGTCTGGCACTTTTAGGATCCGGCGTCTGCTCAACTTTCGGCTTTGGCGCAGCCGGGGCACTGGCAGGATTTTGCTGCTGTTCCATACGTTTTTTAAGACGGGGAGGAATACGTCCGCCCTTTTTGGACGCTTCCAACGCTTCAGCTGCTTTCTCATCCAAAACAGATGGCTCAGGAGCTGACTTTCCTTGCTCAGGCTTTGTTACCGGCTTTGCTGTATTCTGTTTTGCTTCGACCGGAGCCTTCTTCTTTGGTGGCGTTTTTTTATCGTCACCAATCTTTAGCTTTGGCGCTTCCAATGGCTTCGGTTTGGGTACAGGTTTTTCTGGCGTGGCCTTTGGCTTGGCTACGCGCTCCGTTGATATATTTGGGCGAGGACCGCTTCGTGCTTTAGGCGGTTCAGGCTTTCGCGCTTTCGGGCGATCACCAATTGGTGGCATTGGCGTCCCGCGTGCATCCACCTTATCCGGTGCAGGCTCTTCCGACTTTGCAGATGGCGCGGACTGCTCTGTCTCTTCAGGATGCTGCGGCTCGCCAAAGACACGTGAAACGGCATTATCGACAGCTTCGACATCGTCGAATTCGACGTCATCTATTGCCTCAATTTTTGATAATATGCCGCTCATGTTTCTGTCTATTTCAATCCGTTCAATTGCGTCTAGCTATCACGCGTCAATTAGCCTTCGCCGTGAGCCACTTAACCAGCCGTTACTTGGGACTGCGAAAAGCTGACGGTCGTCTTTAGCGGGTGTTCGGCCCTCTACTGGCGCTTTCTTGTCTAAGTCCAGCGAGGTCCGATTTGGCGTGAAAAATTCTTCCACATTCGGCGTAGCATTCGCTGGATCCATTTCACCGTCTTCTACCTCTAGTTTCCGAAGCTTTGAAATCATGATGAGTTTGCCTTTCCAAATGCATTGCCCAGTTTCTCTGTCTCTGGTTCACGTTCGACCAGCTGCGCATCTTTAATATCAAAAATTCTGTCTGCGAGGTTCAGCATCGATGGTCTTGGTGTCACAAGAATCAACGTCACCCGCCCCTTCAAACGATCCAGTAAATTCCTCAAAGTGGAATCGCCGGCGCTGTCCATTGCGGCGTTTGCCTCATCGAATAACAAGACCCTCGGCTTATCGACGAGTGCGCGTGCGATTGCGATACGTTGTTTGATGCCCTTGGGTAGTTTGTCTCCAGCCCCATCACCAACAATCGTCTCATATCCGTTCGGCATGTGCGCAACGACACCATCTAGACCAAGCAATCGCGAGATATCGAGGGCATCATCAATCTTGTCTTCCCGGAACATGGTGACGTTTTCCAAGATGGTGCCGTGGAACAATTGCCCCTCTTGTGGCAGGTAGGCGATCTGGCGGCGAATGCTTGATGCGTCGTACTCAAACAAATCCAATCCATCGATTGTGATACGGCCCTGGTTCGGTGTGAACACGCCCATCATGATGTACAGCAGGGTCGTCTTTCCACTTGAGCCAGCGCCCGTTATTCCAATGGTTTCACCAGCATCGATATCCAGATTAACGTTCGTGAAAATTTCATCTAGCGCGTCACCATCTTTATTTTTACCGTATGTAAACGACATGTTTTCGATCTTCATCTCGCCCCGAACTGCAGGCAGTTCAGGCAAGCCCACGGGCTTCTCTTCTTCCATTCCAAAGAGTTGGCGGACCCTGTCGAGTGCGAGTTGAATAGATTGAAAACGTGTCCAGATACCAACAGCCTTTTGCAAAGGTTGCATGGATCTACCGGCCAACATGGTACAGGCTGCTAGGCCACCAACAGTCAGCACGCCATCAATCACAAAAGTTGCACCATAGCCAACAACACAAAAAAGCACTAACTGAGAGAACAGCACACCCGTCGAGCTTGCGGATGATGAATGGAGCGCAACGTTATAATCTGCAGAAGCGCAGGTTTCCTGAAGCCGCTCATAGCGACGGATCATCTGCTCTTCCATGGCGAGGCCTTTGACCGTATGAATGCCACCAAGAACCTCAATAATGAAGCTATAGCGGCGGTCATCCGCCAACATGCGATTTTCCAGTGCATCGCGTAATTTACGGCCAACCAATACCGCGACGATGGCAAAAATGATAATCAGCGCGATTGGCACAAGCACCAGGTGTCCTGCCAGATAGTACATTGCCCCCAGGAACAACACCGCGAACGGCAAGTCGCAAAGCGCCAGAATAGCCTGGCCCGCGTAGAATTCTTTGAGGGGGCCTAGAGAGTTAAATCGCTCAAGATGCACACCAGAGCCCTGTCGCTCGTAATCTACAATCGATACATTGAGCAAACGTTCTACGGCCGCAACGCCTGCAAGATGTTCAAATCTGGCACCCATCCAACCACTAACGTAAGAGCGACCCTGACGCAGGCAAGCCTCAAGGATCAACGCTGATCCAACGCCGATGATCAGCAAAATCAACGTACCTTCGGCTGAGTTCGGTATGATCCGGTCATAGACTTGCAAAAGCGTCAAAGGCATAGCCAGCGCCAGCAAGTTGATGAACACCGACGCGATGACGAGATCAAATATCCCACCCGGCGTGTACGACATGCGCCCAAGCTGATTGCTCTGCGGCTTCGTTGTTTTAAGCTCTTCAGCTAAGCCCATGGTCTACAACGATCGCCCAGAACGATCGTCCCTTCATGCCCATTGACCCATATCCACCAAAGATACAGGTCCACTTACAAAGTATGGCGTTGGCGTTAAGAAAACATTATCAACAACGCCCAACTATCGTGAAAAATCGTTGGAAATCATACTGCTTAGAGCTGACAGTATGCTTAACAAATCAAACAAATGAAGATTGGAAATAACTATTTCGCGCTGCTGTATCGCTGAATGATTTTCGGCGTAATTTCTCGAACAGTTCCCAGACCCGAGCCCGTTGGTAAACCAGGATCATAAAGCGTGCGGATCATTATGTGATCTAAAGGGGTCAATTTTGGCTCTTTGGAACTCTCGTTGAATATTGACGGACGTAATTTGTCACTATCATGAGGCAAACCCATGGATTGAGTTAATTCTTCTATAAAACAATGCTTTATATGGTTTTTATTAAGCAAAGAATTAATAACAATATGTGCCCGCGTGAGCCGCCATTCCTGATCAGGCCAGGCGACAAAAAAGCATCGTCCTGGGCCCAGAAGATCTCTTAACAATGCACGAGAAACACCTTTGAATGGAATTGAACGCATCACGACACGAGGTGCTACAGTAATGACAATGTCCCCTCCCGAGCCAATATCCCGGGGCATCAAGCGCATTTTCAATCCCGTCAGTTCATTCAATTCAGCGATAAAGCCGATCAAAAAATTATAAAAAGATACATCGGATTGCGTTGGGATTGGGATCGCATTGCCCGTTTCAGGATCCCGAGGCCCAACAGTCATTGTCTCGAGGCGAATTGTCGGTGCCTTGATCCATTTCACAATCTTCGAACGTGGCCGTTTTCCAACCGCCACAACCTCGAAAAACTTGCGCAACTCCTCGTCTGTATATTTTTGGTCAGCGCTTGCCGAAGAAGGCTGCCAGATGATCGATACTACAATGCCAAAAGCGAAAAGGAGCGTTGAGGTAAGTTTCACCCTACCCGCCCAAATGCTCATTCAGAATGCTTCTGCCAATCCGCAAAGCGTCGCGTCGCGGCGTTCCGGCGGGCAAACGCTTGTCATATAACGTCTTCAGCATGATGACATCATTGTCTGAGAGTGAGCGCTGCGTCGAAGCCTGATTAAAAATTGATGGCTTAATAATATCGCTATCGTTCGGCATTCCCATCGCTTGCGTCATTTCTTCAAGCAGGCAGGCGTCCATTTGATCCACAGGAAGTTCATTGTTTACAACAATCAAGCTACGAAACATGGCGCCCGTACTCACAGAACGTGTCAGAAAATAGCAGACACCCGGGCCACCAAGTCGTTTCAATATCTGTGGGTCTACATCTTTCGCCAGGAATGGCTGACCCATAACGAGCCTAGGGACAAATTTGATCACGAAATTTGCTGGTTTTCCGTTTTTCTTGTCGCTCTTCTCTGACGACGCACCCGTAATTTTAACAAGCGTTGTCAGATGCTTGCGGATCATATCAACCTGTTCGGATGAAGGCCTGACACGTTCCAGTTTAAGCTCCCGCTTACCGCCCGGCTTATTGAGCATTGTGCCATGCATAGCGCTGATAGAGACCCTAATCGGCGACATCCATTTTTGTACACGTACAGCAGATTTTACTTCTTCATACTCGCTGCCAAAAATGACGTTGTCGAAATGCTGAAGCAGGCTGTCGACAGATGGCTGTTCTGCACGAAGCGAGGGAACAGTGCCAATGACCGTAATCGAGGCAATTGCCAATACACAAACGGTACGGCGAATTTGGGAAGATATGAAAGAATGGATTAACATGCTGTTGACCTTAACACTTCGAATTACCCGCTCCAAGTGTCGTACAGCGCGCTCTAGCCCCGACCAGCATCAATTTTCAGTGAATTCAGGATGCGCTCGGCTACGGGTCGATATGCCTCAAATTGGTTTGCAGGCGCTGTGTATGACCAGATATGCGCAACGCCGCCTTCTGGGCGCGGCAATACAAGCGCCCACTTTCTAAATTGCTGACCTTGATGCGCGTAATTTGCAACAAACTGCCAGCCTTGAAGCGTTAATCCATACTTTGCGTAGGTAACAGCCTTCTCGCCGACGAAATCAACGACACCTGCTTGATTGCTCAACTTTGATTTCAAATCATCAAACGCTACCTGCGCTGCATCACCGCTCTCAATCTCAGGTTTGACGTTCTGCAAAGCCACAATTGCATCGTAAGCCGGTGTACCTTGTGGACCACTGATAACGTTGGTGAATGCGCTCAGCTTCTCCAACTGCCAATCATTTGGATACTGAATCTGATAGCCATACCCAGCCTCAGCAAAAGCTGTCATATCGGACACCGGGCTAACTGGCTTTGGTGCCGGGCGCCCTGCTGGGTTGACAACTGGGGTGGGCTCAGCACGCACTTGTGGTTGCGGCCTTTCGGCAGGCTGTTCTAGTGCTTGCGCGGGTGCGCTTGCTGGCTTCTCAGCTACAGCCGGACGAAAACTAGCCATGATCCAGTCAAATTCTGTCGTTAGCTTCTCATAGTGTGTGATCGGCGCGAAAAACATAAACACAAAGTCAGTTTTCATGCCCCGCACAATAATAACTTTGGTTCTGGTGGAGCCAGCCTCGTATTGGGCAACGCCCGCTGGAAGGCCAGCAATAATCAATTCGTCTTGAGCCGTTTTCCGCGCCCAGGGCTTTCCATCACCTAGATACTGCGATTCCAATTTCGCAAACATGTTAGCAGTTGGCACATCCGGATTGGCGTCACCGACTTGAATGTTAACCGCGTATCCCTTGCGAGACTGAATTGCGATCTGATTGCCTTGATTTCGCTCCTGGAAACGAGCACCTGCAGGCGCCACAAGCATAAAGCCTCGATTTTGATCTTGATACGCGACCGGCTTGGCGACACCTGGCTGCATTGTCCCGGGAATAGGAGGATTTGAATTCAATGGAACGGCAGCAACATTCGGCTGAGGCATAGTTCCTGGCGCCGCTGTGGGGTGCGAGATCGAACCGGTATTCTGCGCAAGAACTGGCTGCACAAGGCTACCCAGAGCAATCGCCGCTCCATAAATTGCTGTTGAAAATGCGCGCATGTCGGCGCTCCCTTATCCCGCGAATGTCCCACGAGCCAACCACATGGCTCATCCCATACATATCATGGGTTGATGTGGTTAAGATTGTATGAACAAGGATTAAAGAATGACTCGTACCTTAGGATTGCGCCCGGTTGAACCCGCGCATCTTGGCAAAGTTTTCAGCAGTCAAATCATCGAACAAGGCGCGTCGATCATCTTCATCGACGCCCGCCGCCTCGAGTGCCGCCGCCCCCAGACGCAAACTGGCTTCAACAGTTTCAGGCATCGCATGATCAACGCCTAAAGATGTAAAGTTATCCGCCCCCTCCCAGTCACGGGCACGCACATGTATAGGTACATCCGGGTATAATCGGCGTGCGGTCCGCACCAGACTTTCGGCAACGTCATGATCGTCCAGCGTGACCACGATTAATCTCGCATGATCAGCGCCCACCGACCGAAGAACATCAGGGCGCCCTGCCCGACCAAAATAAACCTTGTATCCATGCCGCCGCGCACGTGCCACGCAATCAGCATTTGCATCAATGGCGATATAGGGAACATTCACCGCATCCAACATATTCGCCACAGTTTCACCAACTCGCCCAAACCCGGCGATCAACACGGGCTTTGCGTCCTCTGAAACGGGGCCATACTCTTCATTGGGATCAGGCAAAGAAAATTTACCTGAAACTTTGCGCCCCAGCCAAACCATCGCAGGCGTGACAGCCATACTGATGACGACAACTGCGATCAAGGTATCCAGCAATTTCGCTTCAATCAGGCCCTCGCCGGCTGCCAATGAAAACAGAACAAATCCAAACTCACCCGCCTGCGATAACAGAAAACCGGAACGGATCGCGACCGGCAATGGCGCTTTCAAAGCTAATGAGATGCCAATCACCAGAGCGGTTTTGATGACTAGGAGTGCTATCGTCGCACCAAAGATCAAGTTGACGTTCTCAGCGATTGAAAGAGGATCGAGACTCATCCCCACACTCATGAAGAACAGACCAAGAAGAAGGCCGCGAAACGGCAAAATATCCGCTTCAATCTGGTGGCGGAATTCCGACTCAGCAAGCAAGACACCTGCCATAAATGCACCCAATGCCAATGAGAGTCCGATTTGATTCATGACAAACGCAAAGCCAAGGACCAGCAGCAAGGCCATCGCAACAAAGGTGTCACTATTCCCAAATCGGGCAATCAACTGAAGAATGGGCCCAATTGCATAGCGTCCGGCCAATACAACCAACGCCATGATGCCTGCCGCTTGCAAAACGGCGAGGCCCATTGAAGTTGAGACGGCTATCTCGCTAACCGCCAACAACGGCAACAGAACCATCAGCGGAACAACCGCGAGGTCTTGGAAAAGTAAAATGGCAAAGCTGTTCCGACCGTGATGGGTTGTCACCTCGTTTTGTTCTGAAAGGGTTTGAACACCAAAAGCAGTAGATGAGAGCGCCATACCAAACCCGACAACCAAAGATGTCGTTGAAGAAATCTCAAAGAGGAAATGAGCACCGAATGCAAGCGTGATACCCGTAAGCAAGACCTGTAAACCACCAAACCCAAAGACAAGATGTCGCATGATCCAGAGGCGTTTTGGCTTAATTTCTAAACCGATCATGAAGAGCAGGAACACGACACCGAACTCACCTATGTGACGCAAATTCTCTGCATCTGTGACAAGTCCAAATCCAAATGGCCCTATCACCGCTCCTGCGGCCAGATAGCCTAATTGAGAACCCAGGCCTAGTCGCATTGAAATCAACACTGCGACGACCGCCGCGATCAGTAAGCTCAGGATTTCTATCATTTTTGCTTTGTACCTGTGGTCAGGATCCGTTGATCGCCTCGACACGAATATCTTTTGCAGGCCCACTCACACGATATCGCTTTAATGTCCTGCCACCACCCTCGGCGTTCAGTCGGCCAACATTTAGATCGATTGTACCATTCGCAAGGTCAATACGGCCATTGCCTACGAGACTGATATCGTCAGTCTTAAGCAATAGATCTTCGCTAGTAGCAATGCCTTGTGAAATATCAAAACCACCATTGAAGGATCGAAAACGTAGTTTATCGCCATCTTTTTCTGCAACTTTAGACGTGAGTGTTGGCACAACCACCTCACCTTCGGTCGCCACCAATTGGGCGTTGCCGGTTAGGGCTTCCATGAGTTGGCGGAACGTTCCCCCGACAGAGAATAAACTCACATCAAGCGTTGTATTGCCGTCAAACACTGGCGTTTTGTCACTTTGTCCTGATGACAATAATAATCCAGCGGAGACACCAACAGCTTTAGCTTCAATATTGAGTGCCCGCATCCCTTCAGAATTATCTAAAGTTATTTTTCCGCGCAGCGTGCCACCGTAAAGTGCGGCATTCTCAACGGATAAGCTGATCCTGTTTGTGTCAGGCGGACGATCAATTGTGGCATACCCGTTTCCAAATTCAACATCATGCCAAAGCGCGCGTGCCCATGATAACTCTACATTCCCCACCGGGAACGGCAGAGAGGACAAAGGAGCGTCAAAAATTGCATCCGAAGTGTCCGTAAAAGACTCCCCGAAATCGATGACAGAGGCATCGAGTTTACCGTTAATTTGTCGACCACCGAGGGCTACAGACGTCATTTGCAAATTACCGCTCAACAATGTCTCGCCAAATCTCAATTTGATCTGCGCGACATCAAAGGCATCTCCTGTCATCGACACATTTCCAATAAACTCAACAGGAGTTCTATTCCGGGCAGGAAGAAAAGGGCCTAGCCACGTATTGAGCGCCAACGCATCTTTGCTCTTAAATTCGAACTTCCCATCCCCAACCATTCGCTCACGCAAAGCCAATGACCCTTTGAAATTCCCTTCGAGGTATTGCGACTTTAGATCTATCTTAACAGGCCATCTATTACCGGTTACCAAAAGCTGCGGATTGGATGTCATGACATGAACATCGATAGGCTGATTATTCAGGATTCCTTTGCCATTAAGGGCAATGCCATCTTGTGGCTCAGACTGTTTAGGGGCAGCACTTGCAATACTAAACTGTTCTAACCTGTGGCTGACGGACCCGGTATCGTTGCTGATCTGCAAAGATGCGTCCTTGATCATCACATCTGACACATGCATGTCACGCCACCAACCCCAAGCGGGATCAATCTCTACGATTTTCTCGACACGTTTCTTTGCGGTGGTTGATCGCGTGTATTGTATTTCCGGTTTGATCAACATGACGTGATCTATGTCGACACTGCCTGCCAATGCGCCGAGCGTACTCATCTCGATTTCAAACCGCTCAAGCGAATACGTCATATTCGAATTGGTGTTTGCATGGACAATGCCCTGCGCATGCAATTTTAACGACGGAAATACTCGGAAACTATGAGGACCATTGATTTTGACATCGATGCCGACGATCGAGCTAATCAACTTCTCGGCAGTTTTGATCGTCGACGATGCAGGCAGAACCATTGGCAACACTGTCACGACGAGCAAAGTTGCAGCAGAGACTGCACCCAAACCAATTCCAAATTTTGCGAGCAGCGGAAATTTATTGGGCGAGCCCTCAATTTCTACTGTCCACTCATCATCCTCTGCGATCCGATCGACGTCTATGTCATCATCAACTAATTCGGGTCTTTGTTTCACGCCTGAACTCCGTCAATGCACCATTTTCCTCACGCACTGTATTGTGCACGCGGAATCATACCATAGTGAATTTGCGCCCAATCAAACTTCATGATCCACATAACTCCTACACAAATCGTAAACATTGCGTGCTTTCGGCCCAAAAGCCGTGATTTTTTTCGGACCAACCCGGCTTAATATTGACTTTTTGCAAGAGCTAACATAGAAGCCGCCTATCTCTTCTTTTAGCGATCGCCACGCGACTCAGCGTGACACCGCGATGGAGCTGCCAGTCGATGCAGATATATTTGCCAATCGCCGAAGTGTCGGTGAACATCTTCCTCATTCTGGGGATGGGTGGCGGTGTCGGCTTCCTATCTGGATTGTTTGGTGTCGGCGGTGGTTTCTTGATGACACCACTATTGATATTTATTGGCATTCCGCCTGCTGTTGCGGTCGCAACAGAAGCAAACCAAATCGTTGCTAGTTCAGTGTCGGGTGTGCTCGCACACTGGAAACGCGGAAATGTTGATATCAAAATGGGTGTGCTGCTTTTGATTGGCGGCGTCATCGGTTCGACATTCGGTGTCTGGCTATTCACATTCTTGAAAAGCCTTGGCCAGATCGACCTTGTTATCAAACTCTCCTACGTAATCTTTCTCGGCATTATTGGCTTCTTAATGCTCATTGAGAGCATAAACTCAATGCGCGCCAGCAAGTCTAAAGTTCGAAAGAAGGCCCATACTCACAATTGGTTTCACGGGCTACCATTTAAAATGCGGTTCCGTAAGTCGCGGTTGTATATCAGTGCAATCCTTCCGATAGGTATTGGCATTTTTGTTGGCATTCTCTCAGCAATCATGGGTGTTGGCGGTGGCTTCGTGATGGTCCCGGCAATGATTTATTTGCTCGGCATGCCAACCGCAGTGGTCGTTGGCACGTCCCTATTCCAGATCATTTTTGTCACGGCAAACGTTACAATCCTTCAGTCAGTCTCAAACTACTCTGTTGATATCGTCCTCGCATTGCTTCTATTGGTCGGTGGCGTCGTCGGCGCGCAGTTTGGTGCGCGGTTCGGCGGTCGTATGCAAGGCGAGCAATTACGGGGCCTCCTAGCGCTGATCGTTATTGGGGTCTGTCTGAAATTGACATATGATTTAGTCGTAACACCGCTCGATCCATTCTCGTTTGGCGTCGGAGGGCATTGAGTATGTTTATCCGTACACTTCAAGGCCTCCTTTGCGCATTGGTATTTTTTGCAACAGCGTCAGCACACGCAAAGGACTTGGTTGTCGATCTGTCTGCGCCAATCGTTAAGATCACAGCTGGATTTGCGGGCACAGAGCTACTTCTCTTTGGCGCAAAACGCGGGCCTGGCGATGTCATCGTTGTCGTCAGAGGTCCTCTGGAGCAACAAACGGTTCATCTGAAAGAACGCAAACTGGGAATCTGGGTCAATACGGACAATCTCACTTTTGACGGCATACCATCCTATTATTGGGTGGCTTCGAATAAGCCTGTAAGCCAAATGCTTCCTGCTGATACATTGGCACGACACCAGATTGGTCTGGATGACATCGAAATTGCACCCAATGACGAGGACGCCAATACAGCCCAGGCAATCGCTTTCAGTGCAGCGCTTGTACGTGAAAAGAAACGCAAAAAGCTCTATGCTGAAGACTCATCACCTTTACTGTTTTTGAATGACATGCTGTTTCGAACACGAATTGAGTTCCCTGCAAACGTATCCGTTGGTGAGTTTGCCATCGAGACATATCTCGTTCGTGATAACGAAATTATTACGAGCGAAACCACGTTGTTGAATGTTCGGAAATTTGGCCTGGAAGCTGAAATCTATAATTTCGCCCATAGCCATGCGCTACTATATGGAATATTTGCCGTCATTATTGCATGCTTTTCAGGTTGGCTGGCGAATGCCGCCTTTAAGAGGAGATAGGCTATGACTGACAATGCCGATACCCCAAATGCGTCAGAAGATGACGCTCCTGTAAAACAACTGACAGGTCGTACATTTCTATGCGTTGTCGATGAAACAGAGGAATTTGCCGCCGCACTTCAGTTCGCTTGCAAACGCGCGACAAACTCTGGCGGTCGGGTCGCATTAATTTATGTCATAGAGCCTACAGAGTTTTCCCACTGGATGGCCGTTGGTGAGCGTATGCGCGACGAAGCACGTGAAGAAGCCGAAGAAATGCTCAACGTTGTTGCGTCAGTTGTTCAAAAACGCACAGGCTATATGCCGGTACTTTATATTCGCGAAGGTATTCTACGCGAAGAAGTCGTTAAGCTCATCGACGAAGAAGATGGCATATCCCTTCTCGTCCTTGGTGCGGCGTCAGGCACAGACGGACCAGGCCCGCTTGTCACTTATCTGGTTGAGAAAATGGCTGGAAAGCTCAGAGTGCCTGTCACAATGGTCCCTGGAAGTCTAAGCGAAGAAGAAATCGCCCTGATTACCTGATAAACGTGTGAACTTATATTAAACGGCAGAACGCAGCGCGTTAATTGTGGCGGCGTAGTCATCGCCTTTAAAAACAGCACTTCCAGCAACAAGCACGTCCGCTCCCGCAGATACAACGTCTCCGATTGTATCAACATTCACACCGCCATCGACCTCTAGTTCAATCGGGCGATCACCGATCATTTTCCGAACCCGATTGATTTTCTCAAGTTGCGACGGAATGAAACTTTGTCCACCAAAACCTGGATTAACACTCATAATCAGGATGAGGTCGACCTTATCCAGGACATATTCAAGAACACTTTCAGGCGTTGCCGGGTTCAAAGAAACCCCCGCTTTCTTACCGAGAGAGCGGATGACTTGTAACGAACGATCCAGGTGTTTGTCCGCTTCCGCATGCACAGTAATGATATCCGCACCAGCATTGGCGTACTCTTCCAAATATGGTTGAGCCGGGTTAATCATGAGATGCACATCAAATGGCTTGGCTGTATGAGGCCGCAGCTTGGCTATGATGGGCGGGCCAAAGGTCAGGTTAGGGACAAAGTGGCCATCCATGACGTCAATATGCACATAGTCACACCCAGCATCATCAATGGCGCGGATTTCTTCGCCAAAACGCGCGAAATCCGCTGAAAGTATTGAAGGTGCAATCTTGACCATGTTCAGATAGCTCCGTTAAGCCGCTTTAGAATACGTCCCGGCACACGCCTGACTGTTTGCACTTGCACGCTCTAGGAATGCCTGCTGACCGGCTGCAACATTGGCGTTGTCACCTTTCCAAGCACTGAGAGCGCTTTGCTGAAGCGCACGACCATATGAGAAGCTGAGTTTCCATGGCAAGTCAGAGCCAGCGTTCATCAGGTCAAGATGACGTGTCGCATCTTCTTCAGATTGACCACCGGACAGGAACATAATTCCAGGCACTGCCGCCGGTACGCATCGCAGAAGTGTCTCAACAGTCTTTTGCGCGACCTCATCTGCACTTGCCTGCGTGGCGCATTTTTTGCCAGAAATGATCATGTTTGGTTTCAGAATGGTCCCTTCCAGATAAACTTCCTGCAGGTGCAATTCACGGTAGACCACCTCAAGTACTTCTTCGGTTACTTCCTGGCAGCGATCAATGTCGTGCGCGCCGTCCATAAGGACTTCCGGCTCAACGATTGGGCAAAGGCCACCTTCCTGACAAATTTTTGCATACCTTGCCAATGCATGTGCATTGGTGTGGATGGCATAACGGCTTGGGATTCCATCTGCGATATCGATGACTGCGCGCCATTTCGCAAATCTCGCACCAAGCTGATAATATTCAGCGATCCGCTCCGGCAAACCGTCGAGCCCCTCAGTAATTTTCTCAGCTGGACGGCCAGGGAGTTCCTTGGCACCACCATCGACCTTGATCCCAGGGATCGATCCTGCGTCCTGAAGGATTTTTACAAGCGGTGTCCCATCCGCAGCATTCTGGCGGATTGTCTCGTCATAAAGGATTACGCCCGAAATAAAGTTACCAAAGCCATTCGCACGGAAAAGCATCTCCCGGTAATCACGGCGATTTGGTTCGATATTCTCAACACCAATTGAATCAAGGCGCTTGCCCATCGTTCCTGTGCTCTCGTCCGCAGCCAACAAACCTTTGTTATCTGCAACCATCGCAACGGCAGTCTGAAAAAGTTCCTGTTTGTTCATTTTACGTGTCCCTCAAATCCAAGCTTATCAAGCTAATCTCTCTTTAGCCTGGGCAACGATTGCCCCGGCAGTAATTCCAAAATGTTCATATAGTTCGTTGGCTGGCGCGGACGCACCAAAGCTCTGCATTCCAACAAAGCCACCATCTGGCCCGATGTACTTGTCCCAGCCGTGGCGCACTGCGGCTTCAACGGCAATTCGCACGCCACCGCCAAGCACATCACTTCGGTATCCGGCATCTTGTTGGTCAAAAAGCTCCCAACATGGCATGGAGATAACGGCAGCCCCAATACCATCGGCTTCAAGAGCAGCCCGGGCCTCAACCGCCAGATGAACTTCTGATCCAGTAGCCATGATCGTAACCTGACGTTCAGAAGCTTCCGCCTCTAAAAGCACATAGCCACCTTTGGCAGACAAATTTTCATCTGTATGTAACGTCCGGAGTGTCGGCACACCCTGACGCGACAATGCAAATCCAGATGGTCCTGATGCATTTTCAAGTGCCGCTTGCCAGCACTCAACAGCTTCGACACCATCGCACGGACGGAACATCAAGAAATTTGGCGTCGCGCGAAGCATCGACATGGTTTCTACGGGCTGGTGCGTCGGACCATCCTCGCCCAAACCAATGCTATCGTGGGTCAACACATACAGCACGCGCTGCCCCATTAGAGCAGAGAGACGCATGCTTCCACGCATATAATCAGCAAACACGAGGAATGTACCGCTGGTTGGTATAAGGCCGCCATGCAGCGCGATACCGTTCATGGCAGCTGCCATACCATGCTCGCGCACACCATAGTGTATATAGCGCTGAGAAAAATCCGAGGGCGTCACAGAATTTGTATCTGGTGTCTTTGTATTGTTTGAACCCGTCAAATCCGCTGATCCAGAGACCAGTTCCGTGACGATCGGCGTTAAGACATTCAGCGACTCACCCGATGCAACCCGCGTTGCCCATTTGGGCTGCTCTTCAGACACGCGCTTTTTATGTGCAATAACGGCGTCGGAAATACCTACTGGCAATGTGCCATTGGTTGTTCGTGTGAACGTGTCAGCATCAGGTGCGCTCGCGAGTCGTCCTTCCCAGGCTGTCCTCTCAGCGGCACCCCGGCTACCAGCAGCCAGCCATGCGTTCTGAACATCTTCAGGAATTTCAAATGGCGCAGAAGACCACCCGAGTGCCTCTCGTGCACCAGCAATTTCATCTTCGCCCAATGGTGCACCATGGGTAGATGCAGTACCTGCCTTGGTTGGCGCACCGAAACCGATTGTTGTCTTGCACGCTATCATTGACGGTTTGTCACTTGCCTTCGCCGCCTCAATCGCAGCCGCAACGGCAGCATGGTCATGACCATCAACAGCCTGAACATCCCAGTTTGACGCCTTAAACCGGGCAAGCTGATCGTCCGACACCGCCATGTCCGTACCGCCATCAATTGAGATGCCATTATCATCAAAGAGAACAATCAACTTGGACAAGCCAAGATGGCCTGCCATTGAGATGGCCTCGTGGCTAATCCCTTCCATCAGACATCCGTCACCGACGATTGCATAGGTATGATGATCAACCAGATCGTCACCAAAGCGTGCATTCATCATACGCTCGGCAAGTGCCATACCGACAGCGTTAGCGATCCCCTGACCCAACGGCCCGGTCGTCGTCTCAATTCCCTGCGCATGTCCGTATTCAGGGTGGCCTGCAGTCTTCGAACCCATTTGCCGGAAGTTACGAAGCTGATCCATGGTCATATCTTTATAACCAGTCAAATGCAGCAGCGAATAAATCAACATTGATCCATGGCCGGCAGAAAGGACAAACCGATCTCTGTCGGGCCAGGAAGGCTCAGCGGAGTCAAATTTCAGGAACTTCGTAAACAGAACAGTCGCAACGTCCGCCATGCCCATCGGCATACCTGGATGGCCTGATTTGGCCGCTTGGACCGCATCTGCGCTAAGAAAACGGATGGCATGTGCCATTTGTAAGTCGATAGTTGGTGTACTGGCTGCAGCATCCGATGTCATGCAGAACTCTCCCCGTTACGGTCATGTGTTTGCCACACATGCCTTGCGATCCGCGTTACCCGACATTCGGGACCTAAACGGTCTCAAAAGTCAGCATTTTCCCAGGACGTCATCAAACCGCCTTTACCCAGAAACGAAGCCAAATTCCATGACTTCGTGCAAAGAGGTTATGGGAGAGATGAATACCGTTTTGATCACCGTCCGGCAAGGCGCTGTAACGTATTTTTTGGGGATATATTGAGATTCTAAGCTATTTCCGCTGCTTTGCTTCTGACGCATTGGCAAGAGACTCAAACATCATGCGTAATGCCTTTCGCTTTTCGACATCTTTGATTTGATAGTAGGCACGAACAAGCTCAAGGGTTTCGCGCCTATTCATCTCATCGGGAGCTGGTGGACGCGTGTTCTTATAGCTCATGCCGACCTGGTATCCAGCCGCTGGATCACCCAGCTTCCGATCAATCTCATCAAAAAAGTATGCCACGGACACGCCTAGTCTTTGAGCGAACAGATAAAGCTTGCTGGCGCCGATCCGATTCGCGCCGCGTTCATATTTCTGGATCTGCTGGAACGTTAAATCGACGGCATCGGCTAACATTTCCTGAGTCAGCCCAAGAAGTGTTCGCCGGGCTCTCAGACGATCGCCAACATGTATATCTATGGGATGCGCCACGCCGGGCGGCAACCGAAGATGTGGTAAAGGCCCGGATTTTTGCGGTTTTCCAGCCTGTTTCGACTTACCATCAGGTTTTGCTTTTCTTGGGGGCATGTTTGCCTGCTTTATATTTGGCAGTATATTTTTATTTTTTACTACTTAACAGTGCATTATTCTTTAGGGTTTTTCAACATCTGGAATGTGACAATATTGACGTTAAATCTCTGGTGCCGGATTGTTTAGGCGCACCCTATTGTATTGAGGAAAAAATTTGTGACTGAAATTGCCGCTGCTGTCGCTGTTGTTATTTCTCTAGCCGCCCTCTGGCTAGCCAGTCAGGCGCAAAATCAGGTGAGTTCAACTTTCAAAAAATTCACGACACATATGGCGAAGGAAGTGCGTGAAGCACAGAACGAATTTTTGGCGCAAACAAAGCGTATCCATGAGTCATTTCGAAATACAAACCGCACTGTCGACTCACTTAAGCTCCGTGAACAGGAATATTCCCGAAAGCTCAATACACTTACACAGCGCATTAGTGTGCTTGAGCACGAATTGAACAGCCTGAAATCCTCAATTCCGCCGCAGTACCTTCAACACAAAAAGCGTAACGAACGTTCAGCTTAAGATTACTCAAACTTGCTTCTGTGGCACCCCGGGCTTATCTCAATTCTCAGGATACTACGTTTTAAGGAACAACTTCATGATTGTAGCACAATCGATTGAGCAAAAGGTCGCGGACGCAACGCGCCCGCTTCATCTCGAAGTGATCAACGAAAGCCATATGCACAATGTACCGCCAGGCTCAGAATCGCATTTCAAGCTTATCATAGTTTCCGATGTGTTTGACGGATTGAGGCTTGTTGGCCGTCATCAACTCATAAATGCTGCGCTCAAAGATGAGTTGGCTGGTCCTGTGCATGCTTTATCTATGGAGACTCATACACCATCGGAATGGACGGCGCGTGGCGGGCAGACCATGACCTCGCCTTCTTGTCGCGGTGGGTCAAAGAACGATCCTCAATTTAACGCATAGATTGCTGACCGAATTCATATAAAAGCTTTGCAATAACCTTGTCGCGCAGAGCCTTTTTACTTCTCTTCTAACCTGTGCCACGCTGCAATTCTGAATGCCGTTGTATCATTTGTTTAGACACATTAGCATCTTGCAGAATTCTAGGAGGTGCCGATGCTCGATTGGGTATTAGGTCGCAAAAAGGGCAGTAAGAAATCCAAAGCGGGTCAAAAAAAGGCGCCGTCGTACGAAGAAGCTAAAAATGTTGCGGCCAAGGGTGACGCCAAGGCACGTGCAGAGCTCGCGTCGCACGAAGACCTTGCGCCGGAGTTCCTGTATTTCTTTGCCACTGACAAAGATGCATCCGTTCGTAAAGCTGTCGCCAAGAATGATGGCTCTCCGCTGCAGGCTGACCTTATCCTTGCGAAAGACGTTGATCAGCAGGTTCGAGAAGAGCTGGCATTCAAGATTGGCCGCCTGATCCCAACGTTGACGGAAATAGAAAGCGAACGACTTGCCGACATGACTTTCCAAGTTTTGGAAATTCTTGCGAAAGATCAGGTCCCGCAGGTTCGCGCAATCATTGCAGATGAAATCAAGCATCTCGTTGACGTGCCAAAACGACTGATCAAACGTCTGGCACAGGACGCCGAAGACGCCGTTGCTGGTCCGATTCTGGAATACTCTCCCCTTTTGTCGGATGAACAAATACTTCAGATCGTCACCAGCGGATTACGAGGCGGTGCGCTCGAAGCCGTTGCGCGCAGAAAAAATATTTCAAACAAGATTTCCAGAGCCGTCGTCGATCAGGACGAAGATCCAGCAACTGCTGAACTGCTCAGAAACCAGACGGCAAATATTAGCGAGAAACTCATGGGTGAGATCGCCATGACGGCGGAAAATCGCCCGGACTTGCACCTTCCACTTGTCGATCGAAAAAGCCTATCAAAAGCGACGCTCCGTCGAATTGCCACCTTTGTAAGTGCAGCGCTCGTTGAACGCATGCTCTCAACGAACCCTATGGAAGAAGAGATCGCGCACGAAATACGTATGGCCGTCCGAGAACGGATTGACGCAGGTGAAGCCACTGCCGACGATGAAGATATCGACAACGGCGGTGATAAGGCCGAGAGATTACACAAAGCGGGCAAACTGGACGAATATGCGTTTCTGGATGCAATCGACGAAGATGACATCGGTTTTCTTGATCGGGGTTTCGCGCTACTATCTGAACTTCCGGCACCACAAGTCACTAAGATGCTTGAAAGTGAAAGCGCAAAGGGTTTGTGCGCGCTGACCTGGAAAGCGGGATTAGGCGCGGACCTAGCAGTGTCGTTACAACGGCGCATTGGCAAGATTCCGGCGAAGTCGATGATACAAGCAGGACCTGGTGGGTCCTTTCAAATGTCTGAGGAGGAACTCGAATGGTACGTCGATTATTTCAAGAAATAGCGCTCATCCAAAGAGCCGTTGCAATGGCTCTCGTTGCGTTCACCCTGATATTCTCCAGTGCAGTCGCACAGGCAAATGAAGAAAATACATTCTCAGTGCAGGAAATATCTGACGCCGCTGAGGGGTTTTTCGGCAGCACGACACAAGGCCTCGCTGAGATCATTGAGAAAGTGTTTTCTGATCTTGGACGCCCCACGGCATACATCACTGGTGAAGAAGTCAGTGGCGCTTTTGTTGTCGGCTTGAGATACGGCAAAGGTGATCTCAATATCAAAGCTGGTGGTACCTCAAAAATATTCTGGCAAGGTCCGAGCATTGGTTTTGACATTGGCGGTAACGCCTCCAAAAGCTTTGTGCTTATTTATGGTGCTACAACGAAAGAACAGATTTATGCCCGCTTCCCTGGTGTTGAGGGCACGTTCTATTTCGTTGCTGGTCTTGGCGTAAACTATCAAGGCGATGGCGATGTTACCCTTGCCCCCATCCGCACAGGCGTCGGGCTTCGACAAGGTGCCAATATCGGATACCTACACTATAGCGGCGAACACAGCTGGTTGCCGTTCTAAAGGGTGTTCTTGTCAATTTAAGTGGAAATGGGGTGGCTGATGGGATTTGAACCCACGACCCTCGGCACCACAAGCCGATGCTCTAACCAACTGAGCTACAGCCACCACAAAGGTGTTCACGACGAACCTTAGCTTTGATTTCATCGCGACAGGACGCACTCAATAGCCCCTGCCCCGGGTGTCGTCAAGTCACCTCCGACAAGGCCGTCTGATCGGACGCCAACGACCTAGAAAACGATCTCGACCAGGAATGGCCCTTCATGGGTCACTGCACGCTCAATCGCGGCAGAAAGCTCGCCAGCGTCATCTACGCGCGTGCTGCTCACACCCATACTATCGGCCATTTTGCACCAATCGATTTCAGGGTCCGCAAGACTGAACATGCTCTCGGCGACATGCCCCATCTTCTCAACACCGACCCCCTTCATCTCACCTTCCAAAATTCGGTAACAACGGTTTGAGAACAACAAGATAGCAATATCCAATCCCTCACGTGCCATCGTCCAAAGCGCCTGATTGGTATACATCGCAGAACCATCAGACTGCAGAACAATCACGCGGCGGTCTGGACATGCAATTGCCGCACCAACGGCCATCGGCATTCCATCGCCAATAGCACCACCTGTTACCTGGAGCAGTGAATGCGGTTTGGCATTTCGCCCATCCGGAAAAAACGCTCGACCAGTGGTAATACTCTCATCGCAAATGATTGCATCTTCCGGCATATGTGCGTGAAAAGCTGCTGAGATTGCTTCCGGCGTTATCGGACCTGAGAGACTGCTGATATCTGCTGGCTCTTCGTATGCAGCAACTTCGACATCAAGGTCCTTGGCGTCCAAAGCCTCTATCAGCATATCTAAAGCCTCTAAAGTGTTTTGCTCGGGACCTGCCAGACGCAATATCTCTGCACCTTCCGGGGATAACTTGCTGGGTTTCTCGGGGTAGGCAAAGAAGCCCACGGGCTCGTTAGTGCCGACAAGAATTATCACTTCATAATCTTTGAGTGTCTCAATCGCGAGATCGACCACGTAAGGCAGTTTGTCAACGACAACACGACCGGCACCTCGGTCGATCCGGCGATTGGATGTTTGAGACAAGAGATCTACACCGGATGCGGCTCTGACTTTACCAAGCTTCTCTAGATTAGGATCAATAAGTACCGCTCCCGAGCAATACATCACGGCCTTCTTGCCGGATTTAAGCGCCGCTGCAACAGCCTCTACTTCTTCTTCAACCACTCTTCCCGGCGCTTCAGGCAGAAGGCCATCGCCGACGATATCTGTTTTTGACCAGGCCATATCTGCTGGCAGAATGACTGTGGAAATTTTTCCAGGCCACGTTTTTGCTTTTGAAACAGCGCGCGCGGCGTCAGTGCCGACATCATCAGGATGCTTCGAGGTGACAACATAGTCAGAGACAGGGGTTACAATAGCCTCAATGTCGGACGTCAAAGGTGCGTTGTACTGTATGTGATAGCTGGCATGTTCGCCGACAATATTGACCATCGGCACCCTGGCTTTCTTGGCATTGTGAACGTTGGCAAGTCCGTTACCAAAACCAGGGCCTAAATGAAGCAATGTTGCCGCAGGTTGACCGGTCATCCGTGCATAGCCGTCTGCCGCACCCGTTGCGACGTTTTCCTGTAATGCCAAAACACAATAGATGAGGTCTAGGCGATCCAGAGCGGCGACAAAGTGCATCTCTGATGTGCCCGGGTTTGTAAAACAAACATCAATTCCTGAACCCGCTAAACTGCGGACCAATGCTTCTGCGCCATTCATATTCAATATCCTCATCTATAAATATCGCCGCAAAGACGGTGACAGAAAGCAAGCTAGTCGGCATAGTGCCTGCAAGCAATATCTTGGGGAGGAAAACATGCCAAAATTAGTCGACGCTATGAGCAGATTGGGAACTGAGTCAGCTTTCGAAGTCTTGGCCAGAGCCAACAAACTCGCCCAAGGAGGTATGGATGTCATCAACCTAGGTATTGGACAACCGGACTTCAAAACACCGAAACATATTGTCGAGGCCGCCATAAAGGCCCTGAAGGACGGCCATCACGGATACACACCCGCGAACGGTATTCCAGAGCTTCGCGAGGCGGTTGCGGCCGATATTGCAAAATATCGAAAATGTGAGGTCAATCCGGACAACGTCGTCATTATGCCTGGCGGCAAGCCGACGATGTATTTTGCTATCACCATGTTCGGTGCACCGGGTACAGAAATTATTTATCCAAATCCCGGATTTCCAATTTACGAGTCCGTTATAAAATTCACCGGTGCAAAACCAGTCCCAATGGCACTGCATGAAGACAATGGGTTTTCCTTTTCTGCAGACGAAGTACTTGGCCTTATCACGCCTGCGACACGCCTGATCATCATCAATTCTCCAGCGAACCCGACGGGCGGGACAGTTCCACGAGAAGAGATGGATAAACTCGCTAAAGGACTAGAGGATCATCCCCATGTGACGATCATGTCAGATGAAATCTATGGTCGAATGCTCTATGACGGGCGTGAACATGTCAGCATGCTAGAATATGAAAACCTGCGCGATCGTGTGATTATGCTGGACGGCTGGTCCAAGACGTATGCCATGACAGGGTGGCGATTAGGCTATGCGGTTTGGCCTGACGCTCTCGTAGATCATGCGACCCGCCTCGCGATTAACTGCCATTCTTGCGTCAATGCACCTACTCAGTTCGCGGGCATTGCGGCTCTTGAAGGCCCACAAGACGCCGTCGACAGCATGGTCAGCGCATTTGATGACCGTAGACGCGTCATTGTCTCTGAACTCAATCAGGTGCCAGGGTTTCGGTGCATTGAGCCCGGCGGTGCGTTCTATGCTTTCCCGAATATTGAAGGAACCGGTATGTCCGCGCGGGAATTGCAGGATAATTTGTTACAGGAAACTGGTGTCGCAATTATTGCGGGGACAAGCTTTGGGGCCCAAGGAGAGGGCTACGTCAGATTCTCGTATGCCAATTCAACCGAAAACATCCGCGAAGCCATTCGCCGGGTCCGGGAATACCTTGGAAATCGTTAAATAGACTTAAAGTACGACGGGGTCGATAAGGCCT
>Ga0189287_100120_pt1 | contig 56908 bp, 51 predicted proteins | sample UW86minimetaG_FD_130319 | JGI IMG/M metagenome (GOLD analysis project Ga0189287, IMG submission 130319) | Marine microbial communities from the Costa Rica Dome - UW86 mini metaG | ecosystem: Environmental > Aquatic > Marine > Oceanic > Photic zone | place: Costa Rica: the Eastern Pacific...
CCGGGCCCAGGCCCGGCGCGCCGAGGCGCAGGTGATGGAGGGGGCCAAGCTGGGCCCGCTCCACGGCGTGCCCTTCTCGGTCAAGGACCTGATCAACACCGCGGGTGTGCGCACCACGCAAGGTTCGATGATCTTCGAGCATAACGTGCCGGGCGAAGACGGCGTGTCGGTCGCGCGGTCGAAGGCGGCGGGCGGCATCCTGATCGGCAAGACCACCACGCCCGAGTTCGGCCACAAGCCCGAGGCGACATCGCCCGTGTCCGGCCGCACCCTTCACCCGACCCATCCCGACCGCACGCCCGGCGCGTCAAGCTCGGGCTCGGCGGTGGCCGTGGCCGCCGGGATGGGGCCGCTCTCGATCGGGTCGGACGGGGGCGGGTCGATCCGCATTCCCGCCGCCTGTTGCGGGATCGTCGGGCTGAAGGCGACGCTGGGCACCATCCCGCACCTTCAGCTTCCCGACATGTTCGGCGCCAATTCCTATGTCGGGCCGATGGCCCGCGACGTGGCCGACACGCGGCTGTTCTTCGACGCCATGAAAGGCTTCGACCGGCGCGATCCCTATGGACAGGCCGGGATGCCCGCCCAACGCCGCGCCGAAAGCTTCGAGGGGCTGCGCCTTGCATGGCTGCCGCGCGCCGGGGCCAGTGTCGACCCGGAGGTGGCCGCCGCGACCGAGGCCGCCCTGCGCGAGATGGAGGCGCGCGGCGCCGTGGTCGAGGAGATCGACCTTGATTTCAAGGCGTTCGAGGAGACCTTCCTGACCGTGCTGCGCAGCGGCCTTGCCGCGCGCGTGGGTCCGCACATGGACAAGTTCGGCAATGCCGTCGACGAGACATTGCGCATCCGCATCGCGGAGGGCAGCCGCCTGACCGCCATCGACGCCGCCCGCGCGGCGGCCGACCGTACCCGCATGTTCCGCGATATCCAGCAGGTGCTGGCGCGCGCCGACGCGATCGTGTCGCCGACGCTGACCGCGCCGCCGCTGAAGATCGATATCGACACCGCCGGCGATGTCGATGTCGCGGGTAACCAGGGCACGGTGCGCGGCGCGTGGTATCCCTTCACCTATCCGCTGAACCTGACCGGCCATCCGGCGATCTCGCTGCCCTGCGGGACCACCTCGGAGGGGCTGTCCATCGGGTTGCAGATCTTCACCGAATGGTACCAGGAGGGGTTCCTTCTCGACCTCGCGGCGCTGACCGAGGATTGCCTGAACGACCGTGACGGTCGCACGGCCTAATCGCCTGGCGCCCGAGACCGGCAGATCGCTCTTGGTTCCCGGCGCGGCGGATTGATGCCGGTTCCCGGTTTCCGGCCGCGTGCCGGGGCTCCGACGCTGCAACCGGGGCAGGGACCGGCAGGGGGATTGCCCGTTCCCGGCTGAAGCGCTTCTGCCCAACACCCTGAAAACGCACGAGTCCGCCCGGAGCCTTGGCGTGACTTCCCGCGGGGGCAAGTGCAGGACCGGCATAACAAATGTTGCCGGAACGTTTCCGACCCGGCGGCGGTTCTCCTTTTGCACGGCAGTCAGAGGACCGCCGGCATTATCGGAGACCCGGACATGCACAAATTCGACGGGAGAGGTGTATTCCTCTCGCTGATCCTGCTCGGCATTGTCATGCCTTCGGTGGCCCTTGTCCCGGTGGCCGTGGCTCTGGTGGCACAGGGTATTCTCGGCACGTTGAACCTTGCCGCCGCCTTCAGCCGGCGCGACGGCGGCCCGGTCATCCCGGGCCATGCGGGACAGGCGCCGATCAGGTTCTCCGTGCACCTCGCCATTCACGAGGAGCCCCCGGCGGTGGTCGGCCGGACCTTGCAGGCGCTGGCGGCCCAGGTGGGCGCGCCGGACTACGAGGTCATCGTGCTCGACAACAACACCGCCGATCCGGCCCTCTGGCGGCCGGTCGAGGCAATATGTGCCAAGCTCGGCCCGGCCTTCCGGTTCTACCACGAAGTCGGCGTCGAGGGCGCCAAGGCAGGCGCGCTCAACATCGCGCTCGGCCGCACCCACCGCGCGGCGAGTCACGTGATCGTGGTGGATGCCGATTACGTGGTCGAGCCCGATTTCCTGGCCATCGCGGCGCGCGAGTTGCGCTCGGGCGGGGAGGACTTCCTGCAGTTCCCGCAGGCCTATCGCAACGATGCGGGGCCGGTGGCCGGGTTGTCGCTGGAGCTTGCGGATTACTTCCTGCGCCACGCCCGCAAGGCCGAGGTGGCCGGCGCGATGCTTCTGACCGGGACGCTGAGCGTCATCGGGCGGCGCGCGCTGGAGCAGGCCGGCGGCTGGAGCGGCCGGACCATCACCGAGGATGCGGAGCTTGGCCTGCGGCTGCGCCGGCTGGGGTTCCGCGGGCGGTTCGTCGACCGGCCGGTGGGCCGGGGTATCCTGCCGCTCGACCTGGCGGGGCTGTCGCAGCAGCGCTATCGCTGGGCGGCGGGGAACCTCGACACGATCCGCTGCGGATTCCGCGGGCTGTCGCTGCGCACGGCGGTGCAGGTCTTCTCGCAGCTGACCGCGTGGAACAACCTGGCGCTGCCGCTGGCGGCGGGGCTGATCGGCGGGGTCCTGGCGATGCTTGCGGGCGGCACGCCCGGGGCCGCGCTCTGGCTGACCACGCTGTCGGGGCTGGGGCTGGCCATGGTCTACCTGTCGGTCTGCCTGCCGCTGGTGCTGGTGGCCGCGGTGCGCGGGCAGTCGGATGTGGCGACGGTGCTGGGCGCGCTGGCCTCGCGTGTCACGATGGTCCTGCCCTCGGCCATCGGCACGGTGGATGCGTTGCTCAACCGGTCCGGCGCGTTCCGCCGGACGGCGAAGGACGCGTCTGAGGCCTGTGACGAGGTCGGCCCGGTTCTTCCCCTTTTGGCGGCGTTCGGGGCGGTTGGCCTGCTGGTCGCGCCGCAGCTTTCCTTGGGTGGGGTGGTCGGGCTGGTCCTGCTGATCCTGCCGTATCCGCTGGCGCTGGGCACGGGCCTGCGCCTGTCCGAATACCGCCGCTCGCTTGGCATTGCATAGGAGATTCCAGATGACCCCCAGCGTGACCATCGTCATTCCGACCTACAACCGCGCACGGGTGCTGCCCCAGGCGATCGAGGCCGCGCTGGCGCAGTCGCACCCGGAGACGACCGTGCTGGTGGTCGATGACGGCTCGACCGACGAGACCGGCGATGTCATCGCCCGCTACGCCGCACATCCGCGGTTCACCGGCGTCAGGCTGGCCGCCAACGTGGGCACGGCGCAGGCCAAGAACGTGGGCATTGCCCTGTCGGACGCGGAGGCCATCACCTTCCACGATTCCGACGACGTGCCACATCGCGACAAGGTCATGCGGCAGGCGCGGGTGATCGGCAACGAGACCATCGGCGCGCATCCCTGCCTGAACTGGGGCCTGTCGGGCCGCGAGCCGGAGACGCCGATCCAGGTGGGCGCGGTGCTGACGCATCACGAACTGATCCTGCCCGACGGCGAGCGGGTGGAGATCCGCCGCACGCTCAGCCTTGTCGACGATTTCTTTCCCAACCTGCAGATGGCCGCCGGGGTGCCGGGAGACTGGACGCATGTCAATTCGGGCCTGTTTCACCGGTCGGTCTTCGACCGGCTGGGCGGGTTCTCCGATTGTATCGAGGAGGACCGCGAGTTCCGCAACCGGCTGATCATGGCGGGCGAGGTGCTCTGGGTGATCCCGGAGATCCTGCTCACCAAGATCGAGTCGCCGGACGGGCTGACCATGCAGGGCGAGACGGATTACGACAGCCCGCGCCGCATCGCCGACCGCAAGCGGGTGTGGGACGCCGTGGCGCGCTGGTTCGCCACGCGCGAGGTCGACGCGGTGCCGATGGACCTGTCGATGGTGCGCATCCGGTCCTGCACCAACCCCGCGCTGGTGGATCGCGCCGCGCTGGCGCAGCTTGCGATGCGCCCGGAGCGGGTGGCATGAGCGGCGGGATCACCTTCGTCGATCCGCTGGCGCCAAGGGCCTATGGCGGCGCGCCGGGCGAGCTGGCAGGGCTCGGCGGGACCGAGGCGACGCTGGTGAAGATCGCCGAGAGTTTGGCGGGCAATCTGCGCGTAACGGTGCGGCAGGCGGCACGGCGGGGCGACGGCTTGTCCGGGCGGGTGCGGTATGCCCCGCTGGACCTGGACCGGCCCTTGCCCGAGGCGCCCGGCATGATCGTGGTGGTGAACTCGTGGAAGGTTGCGCCGAAGCTGGCGCGGCTCAACCCGGGGGCGCGCGTCATCGTCTGGCAGCATGTCTTCCCGGGGCGGCACAACCGGGGCCTTGCGCCGCGGCTGAAGGCGGCCGGGGTCGAGGTGCTCTGCGTGTCGGAAGCGCATGCGGCGTGGTTGCGCGCCTTCCTGGGCCCCGATGCGCCGCGGATCGGGTACATTCACAACCCCATTGCCGACGACCTGGCGCCGGACGAGACGCCGCGGAACCCGGACCTGTTGCTGTTCGCCTCCTCGCCCCACAAGGGGCTGGGGCAGGTCTTCCGGCGGTTCGAGGCACTCCGGTCGCAATTCCCGACGCTCCGCCTCGCCGTGGCCGACCCCGGCTACCTGGCCTGGCCCACCGGGCCGGTGCCCGACGGGGTGATCCCGCTGGGGCGGCTGGATCAGCCGCGGCTGATCGGGTGGATGCGCCGGGCGATCTGCCTGTTCTACCCGCAGGACCAGTTCGCCGAGACCTTCGGCCTGGTGATCGCCGAGGCCAATGCCGTGGGCTGCCCGGCGCTCCTGCACCGGGGGCTGGGGGCGAATGACGAGGTCGCCTCGGACCCCGGTCAGTGCATCGACACCACCGACCCCGCGGCCATCGCCGCACGTATCGGGGAATGGCGGGCCGCGATCGGCCAGGGGCCGCTGGCCCGGGCGCAACCCGGTTTCCGCATGTCCCGCATCGCCGGGCAATGGGCCGCGCGGCTTCAGCCCGCAACGTGTCCCGATCCCGAATTCCTGACACGCACAGACAACCAGAGGAAGGTACGCCATGACTGACAAGATCAAGGACACCGCCAGGACCGAGGCCGGAAACGGCGGTGAGACCCACCAGACGACCGGCGACGGTTACGACACCATGACCACGCAGGTGGGCATGCCGATCTCGGACGATCAGAACACGCTGAAGATCGGCGACCGCGGCCCGACCCTGGTCGAGGACCAGGTCTTTCGCGAGAAGCTGTTCCACTTCGACCACGAGCGGATTCCAGAACGGGTGGTGCACGCCCGCGGCTACGGCGCGCATGGCACGTTCGAACTGACCGAGGACCTGTCAGACCTGACCCGTGCAAGGATCCTGACGGAAGTCGGGGAAAAAACCGATGTCTTCATCCGGTTTTCGACAGTCGCGGGCAACAAGGGCTCGCCCGACCTCGCCCGCGACGTGCGCGGTTTCGCCGTCAAGTTCTATACCAAGGAGGGCAACTGGGACCTCGTCGGCAACAACATCCCGGTCTTCTTCATCCAGGACGCGATCAAGTTCCCCGACCTCATCCATGCCGCCAAGCAGGAGCCCGACCGGGGCTTCCCGCAGGCACAGACGGCGCATGACAATTTCTGGGACTTCATCTCGCTGATGCCCGAGGCCATGCACATGGCGCTCTGGATCATGTCCGACCGGACGATCCCGCGGTCGTTCCGGTTCATGGAAGGCTTCGGCGTGCACACCTTCCGGCTGGTGAATGCCGAGGGCCGGTCGAGCTTCGTCAAGTTCCACTGGAAGCCCCGGCAGGGGATGCAGTCGGTCCTGTGGGACGAGGCCGTCAAGATCAACGGCGCCGACCCGGATTTCCACCGCCGCGACCTCTGGAACGCCATCCAGTCGGGGGATTACCCGCAATGGGACCTCGGGCTGCAGGTGTTCGACGACGCCTTCGCCGACAGCTTCGATTTCGACGTGCTCGACGCCACCAAGATCATCCCCGAGGAGCTGGTGCCGGTGCGCAGGGTCGGCACGCTGACGCTGAACCGGATAGTCGACAATTTCTTCGCCGAGACCGAGCAGGTCGCCTTCCAGACCGGCAACATCGTGCCCGGCATCGACCATTCCAACGACCCGCTGTTGCAGGGGCGGAACTTCAGCTACCTGGACACCCAGCTCAAGCGGCTGGGCAGCCCGAACTTCAACCACATCCCCATCAACGCGCCGAGATGCCCCTTTGCCCATCTCCAGCAGGACGGGCACATGGCGATGCACAACCCCGTGGGCCGGGTGAATTACGAGCCCAACAGCCATGGCGAGGGCCCGCGCGAGAACCCCGAGCGCGGCTTCCGGTCCTACGAGGCCGAGGAAGGTGGAACGAAGCGGCGCGTCCGCTCCGAGACCTTTGCCGACCACTACAGCCAGGCGCGGCAGTTCTACCTCAGCCAGACGGACGTGGAGAAGGACCACATCGCCGACGCTTTCATCTTCGAGCTGAGCAAGGTCGACGCCCTGGCGATCCGGCAGCGGATGGTGGGGCACCTTCTGAATGTCGACGAAGGGCTGGCCGAGATGGTGGCCGAGGGGCTGGGGCTGGCCGAGATGCCCGACCCTGCCGAGCCCGCGCGCCCGGTGATCGAGACCGAGCCGTCGCCGGCGCTCAGCATCCTCGCCAACCCGCCGGGCACCTTCGCCGGGCGCAAGCTGGGGCTGCTATTGACCGACGGGGTCGATGGCGGGCTGGTCAACGCGCTGACGGAGGCGGCCGAGGCGGCCGGCGCGCAGGTCGAGATCGTGGCCGAGAAGGTGGGCGGCGTGACCACCGCGCGGGGCAAGACCATCGAGGCCGACGAGAAGCTCGATGGCGCGCCCTCGGTGCTGTACGACGCGGTCGCGGTGATCGCCTCGGAAGAGGGGGCCGCCAAGCTTGGCCGGATGCACGGGGCGCGGGCCTTTCTGGCCGATGCGCACGCCCACAAGAAATTCATCGCCCTTTCCCCCGAGGCGCGTGACGGGTTCTGGCCCGAGGCCGTGCCGGCCGAGCCGGATGACGGGGTCATGGTGCTGGACCAGGGCGAGGGGGCGACGGCCTTCATCGAAGCCTGCGCCGACCTGCGCTATTGGGAGCGGGAGGCATGAGCCCGCCGCGTCATCATCGGCAAGAGTTCGGGCCGCCGGGGCCATGGCCCGTGGCCGTCACCATCCCCGCCCGGAACGAGGCCGAGCGCATCCTGGCCTGCCTCGACGCCGTCCGTCACGCCCTTCGCGGGCGTGGCGGGATCGTCGTTGCGGTCAACGGGTCGCAGGACCGGACGCTGGCCGATGCCAGGGAGTGGTTCGAGCGCACCGGCGCGCCGGGCCTGCTGCTCGACCTGCCCGTGACCCCGGCGGGCGGGGTGGGCGAGGTGCGGCATCTTGCCGTCCGCGCCTGTGCCGGGCGGCTGGCGCCGGGCGCGGCAGTGATGACCACCGATGCCGACAGCACCGTTTTCCCCGACTGGGTCGATGCCAATCTCGACGAGCTTCGCGGGGCCGACCTTGTCTGTGGCACCGTCATCGCCGACCCGGGGGAGTTCGCCCGGCTGCCGCCGGCCATCGCGCGGCTGGGGGCGGTGGAGGGGGAATACGTGGCTTTGACACTCGCGGTCCGGCGGCTGATCGACCCGGTGCCGCATGACCCCGAGCCCAGCCACATGAACGCGGCGGGCGCGAGCCTTGCCTTCCATATGCCGCTTTACCGCGACGTGGGTGGGTTCCCGGCGCTGGCCGGGTCGGAGGACCGGGTATTCGCGGCCGCCGCCGAGGCAAGCGGCTGGCGAGTGCGGCACAGCGCGCGGGCGCGGGTCAGCACCTCCTGCCGGCTGCAGGGGCGGGCGCCGGGCGGCATGGCCGAGGCGCTGGCCGGGCGGATCACCGGGGCTGACCCGCTTGTCGACGAGGCGCTGGAGCCCGCCGCCGAGACCGTGCTGCGGGCCCGCCTGCACCGGGCGCGGCGCGAGGTGCTGGCCCGGGGCAGGGAGGCCGCCGGTCTCCTCGCCGGGATCGAGGCCCGGCTTACCGGGCTCGAACGGGTCCGGATGCGGCTGTCGGACGTGGCGCGCGAGACGCCGCTGCTGGCGCGGGAACTGTCCCGCCTGTCGGGACCGGTAGAAAGGGAAACGGCATGACCGTGCACAAGGTGACCCGGGCGGACGCCCCGAGCGAAGAGGACGCCCTGACGAGCATCGCGGCGCTGGCCGTGCCGGCGGACCAGGACAGGCGGAGCCTGGCGGGCGACATGTACCGGCTGGCGCAATGCGGGCTGCTGGGGGTGCTGAGCCGGGGCGGTGACCCGCTGCACCACGCCACGATCCTGCGCCGCATCGGGCGGGCCAGCCTGTCGGTCGGGCGGCTGGCCGAGGGGCATATGAACGCGATGAAGCTTATCCTGCTCTATGGCACGCAGGCGCAGGTCTACCGCTGTTCCCTCGAGGCGCGGCAGGGGATGGTCTTCGGCGTCTGGGGCGCCGACGGCGACCCGCCGGTGATGGTCGAGGAGGAGACAGGCGGGCGGCTTCGGCTGAGCGGGGGCAAGCGGTTCGCCTCCGGCCTTGGCACCGTGGCGCGCGCGGTGGTCACGGCGGGGCAGGCGGAGGGCGTCAGGCTGGCCGTGGCGGATGTCACCGAGGCCGCGCGGGCCGATGCCGGGGCGTGGGACACGAGCGGGATGCGGGCGACCAAGTCGGGGCGATACGATTTCGACGGGATGACCGTCGAGGCACTTGGCGCGGCGGGTGATTACCTGCGAGAGCCCTATTTCCAGGGCGGTGTCTGGCGCTATGCGGCGGTTCAGACGGGCGGGCTGGAGGCGCTGGCCGAGGAGGTGCGACAGGCGGTCTGTGCGTCCGGCGACGCAAGCGAGGCGCAGCTTCACCGGCTGGCGCGGATCGCAACGCTGGCGCACCGGGCGCGGCTTCTCGTGGAAGACGCTGCCCGGCAAGTCGAGGCGCCCGGCGCGGGCGGGATGGCCGTGGCGCTGTCCCTCGCCGCGCGGGAGGAGGTGGAGACCGCCTGCCTCGAGGGGATCGCGCTGGCCGACCGGGCGCTCGGCACCCGCTCCTTCGCCCGGGGGCACCGGGCCGAGATGATCCGCCGCGACCTCGGGTTCTTCCTCCGGCAGGCCGATCTCGACGGCAAGCTGCGGATGGTCGGCGATACCCTTTGCAAGGCCGATGACCCCATCGGCGAGTCATGGAGCGGAAGATGAGCCATTTTACCCCCATCGTGGCATCGGCGCGGGTCGCGCCATATGCGGAACTGGCGGAGTTGACCGGCCCCGGCGACGTGCTGGTCCTTGCCCCGCATCCCGACGACGAGTCGCTGGGCATGGGCGGGGCGATTGCCGCGGCGGTAGAGGCCGGGCACGCGGTTCACGTGGCCGTGGTCACGGATGGCTCGCGCTCGCATCCGGGTTCGCGCAGCCACCCGCCGGACGTCCTGAGCGCCCTGCGCAAGGCCGAGGTGACAACCGCCGTCACCATCCTGACCGGGGGGCGGACCACGCCGATCTGGCTGGGCTATCCCGACCTGTGGGCGCCGGAAACCCATGACGATTTCGCCGAGGTGGCGGAACGGCTGGGCCCGGTCCTGTCGGGGGTCAGCGCGATCTGGACCACTTGGCCCGGCGACCCGCATCCCGATCACCAGCGGGTCTGGCGGCTGGCGCTGTGGTGCGCGGCCGGCGCGGCGCGGCCGCGGGTGTTCGGGTGCCCGGTCTGGGGCCGGGTGCAGGAGCCGGTGATCGGGGCGGGCTGCGAGGGGATGCTGCAGTTCCGAACGGCGCCGTACCGGGAGCTCAAGGCGCGGGCGGTCGCGGCGCATGCCTCGCAGATGACCGGCCTGATCAGCGACACGCCCGACGCGTTCCGCATGCCGCGCGAGCTGGCCGAGCATTTCGTATCGACCGACGAGATCTTCATCCCCGCATGACCCGCGACGCCGCCTCCTTCGAACAGCTTTACCGTGCCCGGCTCGACCCATGGGATTACGAGACCAGCGCCTACGAGGCCGAGAAGTACCGCCGCTGCCTTGCCCTGCTGCCACGCGCGCATTACGGGCGCGCGCTGGAGATCGGCTGTTCGATCGGGGTGATGAGCGCCCTGATCGCGGCACGCTGCGACAGCCTGCTGGGGCTGGATTTCGCACCGACGGCGGTGGAACGGGCGCAGGCGCGGGGGGTTCCGAATGCCCAATTCCGGCAGGCTTCCGTGCCGGAGGACTGGCCCGGCGGCCCGTGGGACCTGATCGTGTTTTCCGAGGTGCTTTACTACCTCTCCAACGACGCGCTGGCGCAGACCATTTCGCTTGCCGCGCGGAGCCTTGCACCGGGTGGCGCCTGTCTCGTTGCCGGCTATCTCGGCGAGACGGAGACCACCCTTACCGCGGGGGAGGTGGAGGCCAGCCTGCTGGCAGAACTGTCAGCGGCCTGGCCCCGCCACGTGGTTCGCCGCGACCGCGATGACCATTGGATCGCGGCGAGTTTCGAGCGCCTCGATCAGCCCGAGGGCAGGTAGAGGTAGGACGGATCGTACCCGGCCAGTTGCCGCAGGCGGTCACGGTCATGGATCTCGGCGTGCCCGTCGCGCACGGTGCACAGCCCGCTTTCCCGCAGGTCGCGGATCACCCGGCTGACATGCACCGTCGAAAGGCCGGTGATCTCGGCCAGGTCGGACTGCAGCAGCGGCAGCGGAAGCCGCTCGCCCACCAACTGGTCGGCGTGGTGCAGGCGCAGGTCCATCTCGCAGATGAAATCGGCGACCGAGGCCAGCGCCCGCAACCGGCTTGTGCGGAACAGCCAGTGGCGATGCACGGAGGCGTCGATCATGGTCAGCCGCCACAGCGCCCGCGCGTCCTTGGGCGAGCCGGCGATGATGCGGTCGAGGCACTCGTGCGGGAACATCGCGATGCGCACGTCGGTCAGGGTTCCGACATCGTGGTCGAGGGCCTTCATGGGCAGGCCGTGCAGGTCGATGAAATCGCCCGGCACCTGGATCGAGACCATAGCGCGCGACGACGATCCGTTGGCCGGGCCGCGCACGTAGCGCGCCATGATCCCCTCCAGCAGGAGGGCACTCCTGTCGAGCTGCTCGCCGGTCTCGGACAGGGTTTCGCGGGCGCCCATCGTCCGGATGCCGGAGCAGCAGTGCTGCAACTGCTCCCAGAGCGCGGCATCGAGCTGCCCGACCATCCCGCGCCGGTAGCTGTCGGGGATGCGCACGGGGGCAGGGGGCGTCGTCGTTTCTTTCGGGTCGGCCGCGGTGTCCTGGACATCGCGGCCATTCTCACTGGCTAGGCGAGACACGGGCCAAACCTCCTATGCTGTGTTCATCGAAGTCTCTGGACCGGAGCCTGCAGGGCCGTTGGCATTGCTTCTGGCATTGCTTCCCGTGCCCGTCGCGTCCGCGCGGATCGTGGCAGGACCGCCGAGCCGTCGTGGCGTCTCGGAGGGGGGCCGGGTCATCGAACGGGGGCACGCGAAGAGGGCTGCGCAGGACAGCGCATCGTGGAAAAGCCGGTCGGGACCGGGAAGCCAGGTCTGTGCAGGTTCCATGCGCGGATAACGCGCGATGGGGTGTTTCGTTCCCGCGGGGCGCTGCCGGGAGAGCCCGATCCCGACGTCGGTATCACGTCGGTATGACGTCGGTATCGCGTCGGTCCCGTCCGGAAGGGCATGGCGGCCCGAAAGGCCCCGGCCGGTGTGCGCGGCGGGTCGATTCGAGAGCGCCCCGGTGCCGTTTCGGAACGCCGAGTCGGCAGGGATCGACGAGGCGGCGTCTCGTGGTCCGTGCCTGCTGCATTTCCATGCGCCGCCCCCGGTTTGCCTGCCTCTTTTGCGTGCGACTTCAAGGCGATGCGGGCGTCGCGGGTGGTCGGTAATAATTCTCACTGAAAAAGTCGTTGACTAAAGAAAAAAGTTCAAAATAAATTCATCAAATAGAGAATCCGCACTAAATACGGGTAAAATGAAATGAATCCGCACTATTCGTCGGATTGCCAACATGGAGATGAAAATGAAGGTTCTCAACAGCGGCCTGGTCGCAGGAATGCTTGCCGCGGCGGCCTTGCCGGCGGCTGCGGCAGAGTGGTTTCCGGTGGATGTGCTCGTCACCGGGGAGGACGGTGTCGAAGCCTCGACCTACACGCCGCCGGAGGCCGCGTCGGAGGCGTGGGACATCTGCGCATCGCTGCCGCACCTGAAAGACCCCTACTGGCTGGCGGTGAACTATGGCCTGACGCAGGAGGCCGAGCGCCTTGGCGTGAACCTGATCGTCAACGAGGCCGGCGGGTACACCAACCTGGCCAAGCAGATTTCGCAGATCGAGGATTGTGCCGTCACCGGTGCCGACGCGGTTCTGATCGGTGCCATCTCGGGCAGCGGCCTGGACAGCCTGATCGCCGAGCTCGACCGGCAGGGGATCGTGGTGATCGACTTCATGAACGGCGTGTCGTCGGACAAGGTGAAGGGCCGGTCGCTGGTGTCGTTCGAGACCATGGGCGAGTATATCGGCAAGTACCTGGCCGAGAAGCACCCGGAAGGGAGCGGCGAGGTGCAGGTTGCGTGGTTCCCCGGGCCGGCCGGCGCAAGCTGGGTCGAGGCGGGGAACACCGGGTTCGTCAAGGCGCTCGAGGGGAGCGATGCGACGCTGGTCGATACCCGCTACGGCGACACCGGCAAGGAGGTGCAGCTCAAGCTGGTGGAGGATTCCCTGCAGAGCTTTGCCGATCTCGACTACATCGTCGGCACCGCGCCGACGGCGGAATCGGCCGCGCAGGTGCTCAAGGCCCGGGGGCTCGATGGCCAGATCGACATCCTGTCCTACTATATCACGCCCGGTATCCTCGACCTGATGGAAGACGGCGTGATCGCCGCGGCGCCGACGGATTCGACCGTGCTTCAGGCGCGTATCGCCGTCGACCTGGCGGTGGGCGCGCTCGAGGGTGACACGGAGATGCATCACCTGGGGCCGGTTCCGATGGTCGTCACGTCGGACGCGCTGGGAGAGTTCGATCCCCAGACCACGGTGGCGCCGGCGGAATTCTCGCCCGTCTTCAAAGTGTCGCAGTGACCCTGGCGGAGCCCGGAGCAGTGACCGAGCCGAGCGATATCCTGCGCCTGGAGCGCGTGACGAAGCGGTTCCCCGGCGTGCTGGCTCTCGATGCGGCCTCGGTCACGTTCCGGGCGGGCGAGGTGCATGTCCTGCTGGGCGAGAACGGCGCCGGCAAGTCGACCCTTATCTCGATCCTGTCCGGTGCCGCGCAAGCGACATCGGGCCGGGTCATCCTGAACGGCGAGGAGTGCCGGTTTGCCAGCGTGGCCGAGGCGTCGCGCGCGGGGATCAGCGCGGTCTACCAGGAGTTCTCGCTGGTCAGCGAACTGACCGTGACCGAGAACATCTTCCTCGGGCGGGAACGCCGCGGCCGGTTCGGGCTGGACCGCGCCGGGATGCGGCAGGCCGCGGCGCGCATCCTGGAGGACCTGGATTTCCGGCTCGATCCGGAGGCACGCGTCGCGACCCTGTCGCGCGCACAGCAGCAGATGGTCGAGATCGCCAAGGGATACCGGGACGATCAGAAGGTGGTGATCTTCGACGAGCCGACCGCGTCGCTCAGCACGTCGGAAAGCGAGAAGCTGTTCCACCTGATCGACAGGCTGCGCGCGCGCGGCATCGCGATCGTCTACATCACGCACCGGATGGCCGAGCTGCACCGGCTGGCGGACCGGGTGACCGTGATGCGCGACGGCAAGATCGTCGGAACGCTCGACCATGCGGAGACCAGCGAGGACGAGCTGATCCGGATGATGGCCGGGCGGGACGTGCAGGCGCTGTTTCCCGATATTCCGCCGCCGTCAGACCCGGCGGAGGCCCCCGTCCTGTCGGTCGACGGGCTGGGCGGGCGCGGGTTTTCCGACATCACCTTCCGGGTCGGGGCCGGTGAAATCGTGGGGCTGGCCGGCCTGGTGGGCTGCGGCAAGAGCGATGTGGGCCGGTGCATTGCCGGGCTCGAACGGGTGCGCCATGGCCGGATATCTCTGAACGGCCGGGACGTGGCCGGGCTGTCCATCCGCAAGCGGATGCGCGAGGGGGTTTACTACCTGCCGTCGGACCGGAAGGCCGAGGGCCTGATCCTGACGCAGGGCGCGCGGTTCAACATCTCGATCCGGTCCGGCAACGGGGCGGGGGCGGGAAGTTACGGCGTGGTCTCGCGCCGGGAGGAGGCGCGGAAGGCGCAGGAGGTGGCCGAGCGGGTGGACCTTCGGCCGCTCGATATCGAGCGGAACATGATCCTGTTTTCCGGCGGCAACCAGCAGAAGGTGCTGTTTGCCAAGGCGATCGCCGGAGACCTGAAGCTGCTGATCCTCGACGAGCCCACGGTGGGCGTCGACGTGAACGCGCGCGCCGCGATCTACCGCCTTGTCGCCGACCTGGCGGCGCGGGGTGTCGCGGTGCTGATGATCTCGTCCGACCTGACGGAAATCCTCAACCTCTGTTCGCGCGTGCACGTCATGTGCGAGGGCCGTGTCGCCGGGCCGCTGGCGGGGGAGGAGATCAATGAAAACAAGATTCTCGAAAGGATGTTCGCGTGATGAGAACGGAAACCCGAAACGCCGTCCTGGCGACTGGAAAGGCCGGACCGATGGCGTGGCTCAAGAAGATATTCCTGAAGGTCGGGGTGCTGCCGTTCCTGATGGTGGTCTGCCTTTTGATCTTCGGCTTCCTGTCGGACCATTTCCTGAGCACGCGCAACCTTCTGAACGTGGCGCGGCAGTCCAGCTACCTGGTGATCGCGTCGCTGGCGCAGTTCATGGTGCTGCTGGTGGCCGGGATCGACCTGTCGGTCGGCACGATCATCGCGGTGGCGTCGGTTTCGGGGGCGATCACGATGACCGGTATCCTGTCGGTCGCCCCTGACGCGGTGGCGCTGGCGCTGGTGCTGGGCATCCTCGCCGGGCTGTTGGCCGGCACCGTGCTGGGCATGATCAACGGCATCGGCGTGGCGGTGTTCCAGGTTCAGCCGTTCATGATGACGCTGTCGATGACCTCGATCGGGTTCGGGCTGGCGCTGTTCGCGACCAGCGGGACGCCGGTGACGGGGCTGCCCGCGTCGCTGGGCAACGTGCTGGGCTACGGGGTGCTGTTCGGCATACCGCTGCCGATCTGGGTGGCGCTGACGCTTGCGGCGGGGCTGGCCTTCCTTCTGGGCCGGACGGGGTTCGGCCGGCATCTCTACGCGATCGGGGGCAACGTGAAGGCGGCGCGGCTTTCGGGAATCGACACCGGGCGGCTGACCTTCCTGGCCTATGCCATCGGCGGCACGCTGGCGGGGGTGACGGGGGTCATGCTGACCGCGCGGATGATGAGCGGCGAGGCGAACGTGGGGGCGACCATGCCGCTGGAGACCATCGCCGCCTGCGTGATCGGCGGGGCGAGCCTGAGCGGCGGGGCGGGAAGCGTGACCGGCGTGATCCTCGGGGCGCTGTTCATCTCGCTGGTGCAGAACGGCATGAACCTCGCGCAGGTGGACAGCTACCTTCAGCTGGTCGTGATCGGCCTGATCCTGATCTTCGCCGTCATCGCGGACAATTTCCGCTCGAGGCTTCTCAATCCGCGCGGGTGACTCCGCGCCAACGACTACATCTTTCGGAGACCAATCAATGCATATCGAAATCTCGGGTGCGGGCCTTGCCGGGCTGACCGCCGCGACAGCCTTTGCCCAACGCGGCCATTCCGTGACGATCCATGAAAAAGACAGTGCGCTGCGGGAAATCGGTGCGGGGATCTTCGTCTGGGAGAACGCCTTGCGGGTGCTGGAGAACCTGGGCGCCTACGAGGACGCGGTGCACAATGGCGAGCCCAACAAGCACTGGGAAATCCGCGATCACCGGGCGCGGCTGCTGCAATCGGGGTGGATGATGGGCGGCGACTCGCGCCTGTTCACGGTGGAACGCGGCACGCTTCACGCGGCGCTGGCGCGGCAGGCGCGGCTGGCGGGGGTCGAGATCCTGACCGACAGCCCGGTGGCCGGTGCCACGACGGACGGGGCGCTGTTGATGGCCGACGGCACGTCGCGGCCCGCCGACCTGGTGATCGGGGCGGATGGCGTGGGCTCGGCGGTGCGGGCGTCGATGCCGGGGCGGAACGTGGTGACGCCGCTGGCCGACGGGGGCGGGCGCTACCTGATCAAGCGGCGCAGCGACGACGTGGAAATCCGCAACAAGTGCCTGGAATACTGGACCCGGGAAGGGCGGCGCGTGGGCGTCATCCCGGTGAGCCCCGAACATATCTACCTGTACCTGTGCTGTCCGACGCGCGACACGCGCGGGTCGGCCTGTCCGCCGGACGTGGTCAGCTGGGTGGAGCAGTTTCCGCATCTCGAGACCTACCTGGCGCGGCTCGAGGACAACGGCACCGCGTCGGAGTTCCGGGATATCAACTGCGAGAACTGGCACGTGGGCAAACTGGCCCTGCTGGGGGACGCGGCGCATGCGATGTCGCCGAACCTGGGGCAGGGGGCCGGGGTGTCGGTGCAGTCGGGCTTCATGCTGGCGCGCTGCGTGCACGAGGGCAAGACGCTGGAGGCAGGCCTGTCCGAATGGGTGCGCAGGCACCGGCCGGTTGTCGAGGCGACGCAGCGGTTCTCGCGCTTCTACGGGCGGATCGGCACGCGCTGGCCGGCGCCGCTGGCCGATCTGAGATCGTTGCTGATCTGGTCGTTGGGGCGTTCCGTCGCCCTGCAAAACCGGATAAACGTGGCCGCGCATAGCGATGTGACCGCGGCTTTGCCGTAGAAAGCGAGGGACTGGGTGCTGTATATCCTGCCGGCCGATGCCGATGGCGGCGACGGGTTCGACGAGCTCGACATGGCGCTGATCCGTATGCTGCAGGCGAACGGGCGGGAATCTTTCGTGCAGCTCGCCCGGAAGACCGGCCAGCCCGAGCGGCTGGTGGCGCGGAAGGTCGAACAGCTTGTCAGCCGGGGGGTGATCCAGGTCGCGCCGGTCTGCAACCCGGCGAAGCTTGGCTTCCGGTCAATGGCGATCATCCTGATCCGCCTGCGCGGCGGTTGCAGTGCCGAGGGCTTCGTCCGCGAGATGCTGGCGCATCCGGTGATCGACTACGTGGCGATCACGCTGGGCCAGTGGGACGTGCTGATCGAGGTGCTCGGGACCGACGATATCGAGATGCGCCGTTTCATCGAGCGGCAGGTCAGCGGGCACGTGGACGTGGCGGCGGTGGAGGTGCACCCCTATATCGGCCTCGCCTACCAGCAGCCGGTTTGGGACGACGTGCAGGAGGCGTTCGAGCCGCGGTTCGAGATGTTCGAGGCGGAGGCCGACGTTCTCGACGAGACCGACCGGCGCCTGATCACGCTGCTCAGCCGGAACGGCCGGGCCACGTTTCACAAGCTGGCCGAGGACATGCAGGTGTCCGAAAGCTACATCCGCAAGCGCTTCAACGCGTTGCTGTCCAGCGGCGAGATGAAGGTGCACGCGCTGACGAACCCGGTGTCGCTGGGCTATACCACCCATTGCTGGCTGCGCCTCAAGCTGGAGAACGGCCACTCGCTGCGCCGGGCGACGCAGAGTATCGCGGCGCTGGAGCATATCGCCTATGTCGCCGCGTGCACGGGCGCCGCCGACCTGCTGGTCGAGGTCATCTGCCGGAGCAAGGCCGAGCTTCGGCAGCTGCTGGGCGAGCGCATGAAGGAGGTCGAGGGTATCCGAAGCATCGACACGCTGCTATGCACCGAGCTGTATTACCGCAGTGTGCAATACGGGCAGCCCCCGGCGGAAGAGCCGGCGCAGGCCGAGCCGGTGCGCGAGGGGGCCGAGACATGAAACACCCGGTGAGCGTCCTGACCGGCTACCTGGGCGCCGGCAAGACCACGCTTCTGAATGCCCTGATCCGGTCGCGGCAGAGCACGCGGTTCGCCGTGGTGGTGAACGAGTTCGGGGCGCTGGGCATCGACGGGGCGCTTGTCGAGCGGTCCGACGAGTCGGTGATCGAGCTGTCGAACGGGTGCCTGTGCTGCACGGTGCGGGGCGACCTGATCGAGGCGCTGACCGGGCTGGCAGAACGGCGGGACAGTTTCGATCACGTGGTGATCGAGACCTCCGGCCTGGCCGATCCCGCGCCGGTGGCGCAGAGCTTCCTGCTGTCCGACGGGCCGTCCGACCATTTCCGGCTCGACGGGATCGTCACGATGGTGGATGCGGTCAACCTGGACAGGCAGCTTGGCCGGGACGAGATCGCGGCCCGGCAGATCGCCCTGGCCGACCGGGTCATCCTGACGAAGACCGACCTGGTCGCCCCGGCGATGGCAAGCCGGGTCGAGACGCTGATCCGCCGCTACAATCCCGGCGCCGACATCCGCCGGTCGAACCCGGCCGCGCCGGCCTTTGCCGACCTCGTCGGGCTGAACGCCTACGAGCTGGGCAGCATTCCCGCCGACCTGCAGTTCGCGCAGGGCGTGTCGCATGACACGTCGATCGGGTCGGAGAGCTTCCTGCTCGATCAACCCTTGGATTTCACGGCCTTTTCCCGTTTCGTGCAGCAGTTCATCGCCCTGCGGGGCGAAGACATCCTGCGCATCAAGGGGATCATAGATTTCGCAGGCGAGGATCGCCGCTTTGCCTTTCACGGGGTGCAGGCGCTGATCGACGGGGACGTGGTGGGCGACTGGGGCGACGCGCCGCGGCAAAGCTCCATCGTGATCATCGGGCGCAACATCGACCGGGACTGGGTGTCGGACAGGCTGTCGGCCTGCCTGGCCTGAGGGGACGGGGCGGCGTGGCCTAGCCGGCCCCGCCATCCGCTTGTGCCGCCTTGACCAGGTTGCCGCCGATGATCAGCTGCTGGATCTGCGTCGTGCCTTCGTAGATGCGGAAGAGCCTGACATCGCGGTACAACCGCTCGACCGCGCTGTCGCGCATGTAGCCGGCGCCGCCGTGGATCTGCACCGCCCGGTCCGCGACCCGGCAGACCATTTCCGAACAGAACAGCTTGGCGCAGGAGGCCTCGGTCGAGATGCGCTGCCCGGTATCGAACCGCCGGGCGACGTCGCGCAGCATGGCCAGGCCGGCCTGAAGCTCGGCCTGGCTGTCGGCAAGCATCGCCTGAACCAGTTGGAACTCGCCGATCGGACGGCCGAACTGCACGCGCTCGGCGGCGTAGCGGACGGCCTCGTGCTGAATGCGACGGGCCTGCCCGACACAGACCGCGGCCACGTTGATCCGGCCCCGGTCAAGCGACTTCATGGCGGTGGCGAAGCCGCGCCCCTCGGTGCCGCCGATGATCGCATCGGCCGGCACGCGCACGTCGTCGAGGTAGACATCCGCCGACCACGCCCCGGCCTGACCCATCTTGCGGTCCTTCGCGCCGATGCGCAGGCCGGGCGTGTCGGCCGGAACGAGGAACGCGGTCACGTGGGCATTGCGGGGCAGGTCCTTCTCGCTCGTGCGCGCCATGACAAGGAACAGCCCCGCACTTGGCGCATTGGTGATGTAGCGCTTGGTGCCGTTCAGGATGTACGCGTTGCCGTCGCGTTCCGCCCTGGTCCGGAGCGAGGCCGCGTCGGAGCCCGAGCCGGGTTCGGTCAGGCAGAAGCTTGTCACGACCTCGCCCGAGGCGATGCCGGGAAGCCAGCGCCGCTTCTGATCCTCGGTGCCGTCCTTGAGGATGGCCTGCGAGCCGAGCCCGAGGTTGATGCCGATCTGCGAGCGGAAGGCCGCGGCGGCCCATGTCAGTTCGAGCATGAGCTCGATTTCCTCGGCCGAGCTCAGGCCGAGCCCGCCGTATTCCTCCGGCACGGTGAGGCCGAAAAGGCCCATGTCGCGCATTTCCTGCAGGATCTCCGCGGGGACCTCGTCCTTGTCCGCGACCTCTTCCTCGATCGGGACCAGCCGTTCGCGGGTGAAGCGTTCGACGGTGCGGCGGACCTGTTCAAGCGTATCGGACTCCACGCCTCAAACCCCTTCCAGGCCGACCAGGGCGATCGCCGCCACGTTCTGGTTCGGCATCCCGCCGAGGTTGTGGGAGAGCGCCAGTTTCGGGTTGTCCTGGCGCTGTCGCTCGCCGGCGCGGCCGAGAAGCTGAAGGTAGTTCTCGTAGATCATCCGAAGCCCGGAGGCGCCGACCGGGTGGCCGAAGCATTTCAGCCCGCCGTCGATCTGGCAGGGGATCGCGCCGTCGGCGTCGAACTTCCCGTCAAGCACGTCGGCCACCGCGCGGCCCGGCTCGGACACCCGGAGATCCTCCATCGTCACCAGCTCGGTGATGGAAAAGCAGTCATGCACTTCCATCAGGTCGATCTGCGCCTCCGGCTTGCTGACCCCGGCCTCCTTGTAGGCGCGGTCAGCGGCCAGGCGGGTGGTGTGGAAATAGCTGCCGTCCCAGCCTTGGCCCTGAAGCTCCCAGCCGTTGGACACGGCCAGTTGCAGCGCCTTCACGGTGACGAGGTCGGTCTTGCCGAGGCGTCGCGCGATTTCCGGCGTCGTGACGATCGCGCAGGCGGCCCCGTCGCTGACGCCGCAGCAATCGTAGAGCCCCAGCGGTGCCGCGACCATCGGCGCCTGCAGCACGGTGTCGATGTCGATCCGCTTGCGCAGGTGGGCCTTGGGGTTCATGGCGCCGTTGTCATGGCTCTTGACCGACACGTGCGCCATGGCGCGCTTGAGCTCGTCGCGCGAGATGCCGTGCCGGTTGCGATAGGCTTCGGCCAGCTGGGCGAAATTGCCCGGGGCGCTGCCGACGACGCCGATCATGTCGAAGGTCGTGCCGCGGGTGCGCACGGGAAGGCCGCCATAGCCGGTGTCCTTCAGCTTTTCCACGCCGATGGCGAGCGCGATGTCGGCCGCGCCGCTTGCCACGGCATAGACCGCCCCGCGCAGCGCTTCCGTGCCCGAGGCACAGTAGTTCTCGACCTTGGTCACCGCCACGTTGTCGAGCCGAAGCGCCATCGAGGCGGGAATGCCCGACGGCCCGATATTGAGCGCATCGAACCCGACCGACAGCCAGGCGGCGTCAAGCTGCCCGGTCTCGATGCCGGCATCCTCGAGGGCTTCCTCGTAGGCTTCCACCATCAGGGTGTCGGCATCCGCTTCCCAGCGTTCGCCAAATCGCGCGCATCCCATTCCGAGGATCGCGACCTTGTCCTTGATTCCACGTGCCATTGTCCGTCCTTTCCCCGCTCAACCGGCGGGCGCCGCTTTCCAGAAATACCGCCGAAACCCCCGCATCTCGTCGAAGGACTTGACCCGGAACATCATGCGCATCGGCTGGCCGACCTCGAGCGTGTCGGCCTCCACGTCACAGAACTCGGCATACATCCTGCCGCCGCCGTCGAACTCGACCATGCCGTAACAGCCGGGCGGATCCAGCGTGTAGGTCAGGCGGTCGGCGGTGAAGGTGACGATGGTCGCCCGCCGCTCGGCCAGCTTGTAATCCTCCTGCGTGCCGACGGCATGCGCATTGGGGTTGACGCTGATGTCGCTTTTCGGGAACTGCACCGCGCCGGTCCGGGTGCAGCGGCCGCCGACCAGGCCGAGCACCGCCTTGCGGTTGCGCCAGAGCGCGGTCATCGGTTGTTTCTGGTCGAACTCGGCGCGCATGCCCTTCTCGATGGCGATGCGGTCGTTGAAGACCAGGAACTTCATGTAGTTGTCGCTGACCGCGCGCCGCTCCAGCCAGTCGGAGACCGCCAGGCGGGGCCGCGACGTGCCGCCGGTGCGCCGCAGGATCAGGACGTCGCAGCCGGAGCCGAAGCCGGCGGCCAGTATGATGTCGCCCTCGGCCGCCGTCTCGAGCGCGTGCGACAGCATCAGGAGCGCGTGCGCGCCGCCGGCATCGCCGACCGTCGCCGCGAAGGTGTCGCATGCCGCCTCGGCCGGGATGCCGGTTTTCCGGCAGACCAGCGCCTGGGCCCCGCGCAGCGGCGACGGCATGATGAAATGCGTCACCTCCCCGGCCGGGAGACCCGCCTTCGCCAGCGTGGCGCCGACGGCATCCGGCACGATCCGTCCGAACGCCTCTTCCCGGACCCAGCGGCTTTCCCATGCATAGCCGTGGTCGCGGTCGCTTTCGCGGAAGCGGTCGACGAAATCGAAGGTCACCGCGTGGGTGGCCAGCACCTCGGCCACGCCCGGACCGTCGCCCAGCAGGAACGCCGCCGCCGCGTCGCCCTGGTGCATCTCGTCTTCCGAGGCGGGCAGGGCGAGGGGCCGCTCCGAGGCAATGCAAAGGGTCTGCCCGGCGGTGCCGCCCCGCAGGGCCTGGACCAGCGCGGAAAGGCCCGCACGCTGGCCGCCGCCGCAATCCACCGCGAAGACATCGTCGCGAAGGGTCAGGGCCTCCTTGAGGATCGCGGCGTTCTGGCGCTCGGCGAAGGGCAGGGTGGCCGAGGCCAGCACGACGCTGTCGATGCCGTCGCGGTCGCAATCTTCAAGGCAGTTGCGGGCGGCTTCGACGGCCATGGTCACGGCGTCTTCGTCCCAGCTGCCGAACGCGCGTTCGCCCTTTCCGAGGCCGCGCAGGCCGGGGGCGAACCAGCCATGCGCGGCTGCGATGGCGCTGCGCTGGAGGCGCAGGCGGGGAATGTAGGCCCCGGAGGCCAGGATGGAGGTCATGTCGTCTCCTCGAACTCGGCATAGCCGTTGGTCAGTACAATGAGGTCGCGTTCGCGAACGCTGGCCTGGAAGGCCGCCCGTCCCGGAGCCTCGTGCCAGCACCGGACGGAGATCGTCTCGCCCGGGTAGACCGGCCGCGAGAACCGGCAATCGATGCGCCGAAGCCTGTCGGGGTTGCCGCCGCACAGCAGGGTGACGAGGGCCCGGGTCGCCACCGCGTAGGTGCACAGCCCGTGCAGGATGGGCCGGTCGAAGCCGCCCTGCCGGGCGACCTCGGGATCGACATGCAGCGGGTTGAAATCCCCCGACAAGCGGTAGAGCAGGGCCTGGCCCGGCTGGGTGGCGAGGTCGAGTGTCTTGTCTGGCGCACGTTCGGGCACCGGGTGCGGCACCGGCGCGCCGGCGGAATCCCCGCCGAAGCCGCCGTCGCCGCGCAGGAAGGAGCCCTGGACGATCGTGGCAACGAGCGCGTTCGAGCTTTCCTCGAAGATCTCCCGCCGCGAGTAGACCAGCGCGCCCTTCTCGGCGCCCTTGTCGAAAATGCCGTCGATCGTCGTCACGCCGCGCAGCCGGCCCTCGACCGGCAGGGTACGGTGTATCCGCACCGACTGTTCGCCATGCAGGATCTTCTGCCAGGTCAGGCCGAACCGCTCTTCCTTCTGCCAGAAGCCGGGATAGGCAAGGATGCTGGCCATGCTGGGCAGCGCGGCCAGGTCCGTTTCGTAGGCAAGCCGCATGGCTTCCGGCCCGGTGGCATCTTCGAGGCCCACGCCCGCGCCGAGGGCATAGAGCACCGTCTGCTGCCATGTCAGGTCATGGCGCGTCTCGAGCGGCATGTGCCGCTGAAGTGTGTCAGGATCAAGTGGCATGCGCGACCCTCAGATCGGATCCCAAGGGAACACCTCGGCGGATTTCTGAAGCGGGTGAAAGCTTGCCCGGAAGGCCGGGATCAGGTCGGAGGCGATGCTTTCGACCGTCCAGCCCTCGCCGCGGTGGGCGGACCGGATGGGCAGGGGGCGGTTGAAAAGGAAGATCTCGTTCTTCCGGACCGAGAAGATCTGGCCGGTCACGTCCCGGCTGACATCGGCGCAGAGGAAAGCCGCGAGAGAGGCGACCTTGTCGGCGCTCATCGACTTGAACCGTTCGACACGCTGCTTTTCGGCCTCTGTGGTGGCGGGAATGCCGGCGGTCATCCGGCTCCATGCGAAGGGGGCGATGCAGTTCGACCGCACGCCGTAACGCTGCATGTCGAGCGCGATCGAGTTCGACAGCCCGACGACGCCCATCTTGGCGGCCGAGTAATTCGCCTGACCGACGTTGCCGATCAGGCCGGAGGTCGAGGTGAAATTGACGTAGGAGCCCGATTCCTGTTCGCGGAAATACCGGGCGGCGGCCTTGGCGACGTAGAAATACCCGTTCAGGTGGACGTTCACGACGGCCTGCCAGTCCGAGATCGACATCTTGTGGAAGATGGCATCCCTCAGGAAGCCGGCATTGTTCACCACGGCGTCGATCCGACCGAACTTGGTCACGGCGTCCTGGATGATCGATTCGGCGCCCTCCGGCTCGGAGATAGACGCCATGTTCGCCACCGCCGAGCCGCCTGCCTGCTCGATTTCGCGCACGACCTCGTCGGCAGGCGCGCTGTCGCCGCCCTCGCCGCTGGCGGACCCCCCGAAGTCGTTGACGACGACGGCCGCGCCCTCGCGTGCGCAGAGCAGGGCGACCTCCCTGCCGATTCCCCGCGCGGCGCCCGTGACCGCGACAACCCTGTCCTTCAGCATTTCCGCCACTCTCTGGCCTCCTCTCGATGCGATTGAAGTGCCGGGGGTGGCCCGGCAATCTGACGTTGACAAAATAATACTACTAAGTATATTTTTTCAAGAGCGAACTGGCGCCTGCTATCCGGCGCCCCCAAATCCGGAGAAAAGATGACTGTAATTTGGGAACCGTCTTACAGCGAAGACGCCCGGCGCTGGCGGGCCATCGCGACCGATCTGACCACGCGCGAATTCGCGGCGCGCGCGGCCGAGATCGACCAGAACCAGCGTTATCCCGTTGAGAACGAAGCGCTTCTGCGAAGCTCTGGTATTGCCTCGATGTTCCTGCCGCGCTCGCATGGCGGCGGGGGGGCCTCGCTCGAGGCCTTCGGCGCGGTGGTCGAGGCCATCGCCTATGGCTGCGCTTCGACCAGCGGCATCGTCGCCACCCTGCAGCTTGGCGCCCTGCCGGTGCTGCTGGCCGGAAGCGACGAGATCAAGCGGAAGTACCTCACCTTCTCGGCCGATGGGCGCGGCAAGACGATCTCCTTCGCGCTGAGCGAGCGGAACGCGGGCTCGGACCCGGCGCGGCTCGAGACGCGGGCGACCCCCGATGGCGATGACTGGCTCATCCAGGGCGAGAAATGCTGGATCGGCAATGGCAGCAACTGCGACGCCTATGTCGTCTTCGCGCAAACCAAGCCGGGTTCGGGCAGCCGTGGCATCGCCGCCTTCGTCGTCGACAAGGATACGCCCGGCCTCAAGGACGACCAGCGCGAGGACAAGATGGGCATGCGCGGCACCGTGAACGCGGTCGTGCAGCTCGATTGCCGGGTCTCGGCCGACCAGATGCTCGCCCCGCCGGGCGAGGCGCTCAAGCTGGCGCTGAAGACGCTGAACGTGGGCCGCATCTCGGTGGCGTTCCAGTCTTCCGGGCTGGCCTGCGCGGCCTTCGATGCGGCCGCCGATCATTCGGTCACGCGGGAGACGTTCGGCAAGCGGCTTATCGACCACCAGGCGCTCAGCTTCCGGCTGGCCAACCTCGCCACGCGCATCAGCGCCGGTCGGATGCTGGCGGTCGAGGCGGCCCGGGCCTATGACCGCGGGCAGAACGTGGTGACCATCGGCGCGCAGGCAAAGCTCTTCTGTTCCGAATCCGCGCACGAGGCGGCGGATCTCGGCGTGCAGATGCTGGGCGGACAAGGTTATGTGAAACCCTCTATAGTCGAACGTATCTATCGCGACCAGAAGGCGACCGAGATCTACGAAGGCACGTCGGAGATCCAGCGCGTCGTTCTCGGCCGCGCGATCAAGAGCGAGTATCTGGAGAGGGCACAAGAGACATGCAAAAAGGCAATCTAGCCACCGCCGAGGGGAGCAAGCATTCGGCCAAGGCCGAGCGCCGCCGGCGGATCATCCTCGACGCGGCTGCGCAGGCATTCATGCAGAAGGGCTTCGCGCCGACGAGCATCGACGACGTGGCCGATGTTCTCGGGGCGACCAAGGGGCAGATCTATTACTACTATCGCAGCAAGATCGACCTTTTCTTCGACGTTCACCTGTCCGCCATGGAAATGGACATGGCGGCGATCAAGACCGGCCAACAGGCCCACGAGGAGCCGCTGGCCCGCCTGCGGGCCATGAGCGAGGCGCATCTGAGCGTCATCGTCGAGAACTTTCCCTACCAGCGCGTCGCGGTCCAGAGCGTCGAGATGCACATGGAAGGGCAGACCACCGAGGAACAGCGCGACCGTATCCGCCACCTGCTCAAGCTGCGGGACGAGTACGAGGGGCTCTTTGCCCAGGAAATCAGCCGCGCGATGGAGGCGGGCACGATCCCGCAGCAGAACGTCAAGCTGGTGGTCAAGGCGTTTCTCGGTGCCCTGAACTGGACGACGGTCTGGTTCCGGCCCGAGCATTCGAAAAGCGCCAAGGAAAACGCGGCCCTCATTGCGACGATCACGCAATTCGCCATGCAGGGCCTGGGGGGGAAGACATGAACCTGAAGATGGCCGAGGCGCCGCACGCGTCTGTCTGGGACGAGGTGGAGGTGCGAAGCCGCGACCGGATCGAGGCGGACCAGCTCTGCGCGCTGTCGCGGCAGCTGGATTACCTGGCGCGGCACAGCCTGCATTACGCGGACGTGCTTGGCGAGGCGGGGTTCGCGCCGGGCGACCTGGGAAGTTTCGATGACCTGCGGCGCCTGCCGATGACCGGCAAAGCCGATTTCGTGGCCTCCGTGGCCGAGGCCCCGCCGATGGGCCGCTTCGTGGCTGCGCCGCGGGAAGACCTGCGCCGCATCCACTTTTCCTCGGGCACCACGGCCGCGCCCATGCCGCAGTTCTGGACGCAGTTCGACCTCGACCGTTGGGCCGACCTCTATGCGCGCAACGCGCGTGCCCAGGGGATCGGGCCCGGCGACGTTTTCCAGTGCCTCTTCACCTATGCCTGGTTCGTCGGCGGCCTTGGCGCGACCATGGGCTACCAGCGGGCGGGGGCAACCTGCATCCCGGCGGGCAGCCAGGACACCGAGCGCCAGATCCGGACCATGCGCGAGTTCGGGACGACGGCATTGTGCGGCACGCCGTCCTTCATCATCCATCTCGGCGAGGAGATGCTTCGCCGGGGCGTCGACCCGGCCGAGACGCGTGTCGACAAGATCATGGTCGGCGGGGAACCGGGCGCCGGCGTTCCGGCCACGCGCAAGCGTATCGAGACGCTCTGGAACGCCGGATGTTTCGACGCCTATGGCTGTCTCGAGTTCCAGCCCATCGCCGGGGAATGTGCGCACCGGCAGGGCGGGCATATTGCCGAGGATTTCGTCTATGCCGAGATCCTCGACCCCGAAACCCACATGCCCGTGCCCGACGGCACGCCCGGGATGCTCGTGGTCACGCACCTGGACAAGCAGGCCGGGCCGCTTCTGCGCTGGAAGACGAACGATATCGTCGTGCGCGACAGCACGCCTTGCAGCTGTGGCCGCACCCATGCGCGGCTGGTTGGCGGCGTGCGCGGCCGGGCCGACGACATGCTGATCGTGCGGGGCATCAATGTCTTTCCCTCCGCCATCGAGGATGTCGTGCGCTCGATCGGCGGGCTGGCGGACGAATACCAGATCGTCATAGACGACACGGTGCGCGAGACGGAGACCGGGATGCTCAAGGGCATCCGGCTCAAGGTCGAGGCGCCCGGCGGGACGTCCGCCGATACCGTCGCGGCAGAGATCAAGCGCGTTCTCAACATCCGCGCCCATGTCGAGATCGTGCCGGACGGCGCGTTGCCCCGGGCCACCCACAAGGCCCAACGCCTGATACGTCACTGAGCATGGCGCGTCGGTTCGAAACCCTGGCAGCCGATTGCCTTTCGGGGCGGCGGATAGCCGTGACCGGGGCCGGCACCGGGCTGGGCCGGGCGATCGCGCTTCGGCTGGCCGGGCTCGGCGCAACCGTGGGCGGCATGGGGCGGCGCGAGGCGCTGTTGCGGGACACCGGGGCGATGGCCCCCGCGGGCCGGTTCGTGCCGCTGCCCTGCGACATCCGCGATTACGAGGCCGCCGCCGGCCGCCTCGGGGATTTCGCCGAAGGCGGGCTCGACGGGCTGGTCAACAATGCCGGGGGCCAGTTCTATGCCGAGGCGGCCGACATTTCCGCCGGCGGGTTCGCGGCCGTGGTCGATCTCAACCTGACGGCGCTGTTTGCCCTGACCCGGGCGATGCGGCCGTTCCTTGCCCGGAAGGGGGGATCGGTCGTGAACCTCTCGATCGTCGGCGCGGAGCGCGGCGCGCTGGGCCTGGCCCACGCCGTCGCGGCGCGCTCGGGGGCGGCCGGCCTGTCGAAGGCGCTTGCGCTGGAATGGGGGCCGGATGCCATCCGCATCAATTCCCTCGCCGTGGGCACCGTGGCGACCGACACCTTCCTTGCCGCCTCGACCGCGGAGCAACGGGCCGAGCTTGCCCGCCAGACGCCCATTCCCCGCCTGGTCGGGGCCGGGGAAGTGGCCGAGCTGACGGCGTTCCTGCTGTCGGACGCGGCGGAGATGATCACCGGCCAGACGCTGCGGATCGACGGGGGGGCGTTCCTGGCCGCGCCCGTCGATATGCGCCCCAACAGACAGAAGGTGCTTCATGAGTGACAGATCGCCCGTTCTGACCGAGGATCACGGCCCGGTCCGGATCCTGAAGATGGACCTGCCCGACAAGCGCAACGCGCTCGTGATCGAGTTGCGCGATGCGCTCGTCGCGGCCGTTCAGGCGGCCTATGACGACCGCGCCGTCCGCGCCGTGATCCTGACCGGGACGGGAAAGAATTTCTGCGCGGGCGGGGATCTCGAAGGGCTGCCCACGAAGGACCCGCTTGGCACCCGCGCGCGGCTCGGGGTGTCCTACGGGCTTGTCCGGATGCTGGCGAGCGGGTCCAAGCCGGTGATCGCGGCGGTCAACGGCAACGCGTTCGGGGCCGGCCTGTCGCTGGCGATGGCCTGCGATTACGTGGTGGGGTGCACGCAGACGCGGTTCTGCACGGCGTTCTCGAAAGTCGGGCTGATGGCGGACCTGGGGCTTGCCTGGACGCTGTCGCGCCGGTTGGGGCAGGGGGAGCTGCGCCGGCAGTTGATGTGCGCGCCCGTCATCGAGGGCAGTGACGCCGCCCGTCGCGGCATGGTCGACCTGTTCGTGAGCGAGGACGGCAAGCTGCTCGACGAGGCCATCTCGATCGCCGGCGACTTTGCCGCGGCGCCGCCCGTGTCGGTGGCGCTGACGAAATCCCTGCTGGCGCGCGGCGGCTCGCTCGACGATGTGCTGTCGGCCGAGCTGACCAGCCAGTGCCTGCTGTTTTCGAGCGCCGATTACGAAGAGGGGCGGCGCGCCTTCTTCGAGCGCCGGGCGCCGGACTTCGAGGGTTACTGATACTTGACGCTCCCGTGCCATTCGGACGGGGAAACATGCAAACAGGAGGATGCATCATGGAAATCGTGAAACTTTCCGCGGGTCTCGGCGCAGAGATCAGAGGGGTCGATATCAGCCAGCCGATCGACGACCCGACCTTCGCCGAGATCGAGCAGGCCTGGCGGGATCACCTGATCCTTCTGTTCCGCGACACGAACCTCACGCACCAGCAGCATATCGACTTCAGCCGCCGCTTCGGGCCGCTGGACGATCACCGGACCATCCCGAAATTCCGCGACGAGGAGTTTCACGAGATCCTGCCCGTCATCAACAAGGAAGTCGACGGCCGCAAGCAGCCCGTCGGACGCCAGTGGCATTCGGACCTGTCGACGACGCTTCACCCGGCGCGCGGCTCGCTCCTGCGGTGCGAGGTCGTGCCCGAGGTCGGGGGCGACACCATGTTCACGAACATGTACCGCGCCTACGACGCGCTGTCGGAAACCTACAAGGACCTGATCGAGGATCTCTGGGGTATCCAAGACATGACGGTGGCCCGGCATTCGCAGGGCCGCGACCTGTCCGACGTGCGCAAGGCCAACCCGCCGGTCGCCCAGCCTGTCGTGCGGGTGCATCCCGAGACCGGGCGCAAGGCGCTTTTCGTCTCCGAGATGACCACCACCGGCATCGTCGGCATGACACCGGAGGAATCGCAGCCGATCCTCGAGTTCCTGTTCCAGCATTCGGTCAGGCCCGAGTTCACCTATCGGCACCGCTGGTCTCCGCAGGACATGATCGCTTGGGACAACCGCTGCACCATGCACCTGGCCCTTGACGATTACGACCTGTCCGAGCCGCGGCGGATGTACCGCACGACCCTGCTGGGCGAGCAATCCGGCTATCTCGTGAACTAGGAGAAAGACGGTGGGAAATGACGTGTCCGGCTTCGAAAGTTTGACATTATGATACTACGCAGTATGATAATAGTTGTGAGGAGGGGTGCGGTGCATGATTCTGCATGCAATCGGCCCGAGAACATGGGAGGAAAACCAATGACAAAGACCAAAAGGACCCTTACGGCCATCGCGGCGCTGCTGGCCTCGGCCGCTGCCACTGCGGCCCCGGCGCAGGAAAAGATCACCTTTGCCCTCGGCACGACGGTGATCGACGCCTCGCAGGCCAACAACACCTCGGTGCCGCAGCATCTCAACTGCTGGGAAGACGCCGGTCTCGACGTGGAAATCCAGCCGAGCAGCTCGAGCGCCGCGGTGCAGGCGCTTGTCACCGGCGGTGTCGATTTCGTCCTGGCCGGGCCGGCCGCCTCGATCGTGGCGGCCTCGAAGGGCGCCGACGTGCAGGCGGTCTATCTCAACATCCGCAAGAACTTCGTCTTCCTCACGGTGCCCGAGGACAGCGAGATCCAGAGCCTCGAGGATTTCAAGGGCAAGAATGTCGGTGTCTATTCCTACGGCGCCCAGCAATACCGCGTGTTCCGCGGCATGATCGCCGAGGCGGGGCTCGACCCCGAGGCAGACGTCACCTGGCTTGAAACCGGGGCAGGGGCCCAGGCCGTCGCGGCGCTGGAGTCGAACCGGGTCGACGCATGGGGGACCTGGGACTCGCAGCTTGCAACGGCCGAGAACATGGGGCTCAAGTTCCGCCGGTTCACGACGCCCGAGGCGGAAAAGCTCAACTGGGGAAGCTCGGTCTTCACCACGAAGAGCTATGCCGAGGACCACAAGGAAGCGGTCGGCGCGTTCCTTCGCTGCATCGCCGAGGGGACGGCCTTCACGCTGGCCAACCCGGAAGCGGCGATCCGGGCGCACTGGGAGATCTATCCCGAATCCAAGCCCTCGAACCTGTCGGACGAAGAGGCGATGGCGCAGGCGCTCAACATCGTGAAGACGCGGATGGAGTTCGTCGATCCCGGTCCGGACGGTGTCTTCGGGCTGATGCCGGAAGGCTCTGCCGCAGACACGGTGAAGTTCATGCTGGACAACGATATCCTTGACGACGAGGTGGATCCGGAGAGCCTTTACACGAACGAGTTCGTCGAGGCCACGAACGAATTCGATCGCAAGGCGATCGAAGACCGGGCCAAGTCGGAGTAAGCGGAAAACGGAGGGAGGCCGTTTCAATGGGCAAGACAAGCGATCTGCGCAAATACCTCAGTTCGCCGGAACTGACACTGGTTCCGGGGTGCCATGACGCGCTGGGCGCCAGGCTCATCGAGGCGGCCGACTTTCCGGCAGTCTACATCTCCGGCTTCAGCTTTGCCTCTAGCCGGGGAAAACCCGATATCGGCATTCTCACGATGCGCGATGTCGTCGAGCGCGCGGCCGAGATCGCGCAATCGGTCGACGTGCCGGTCATCACCGATGCCGATACCGGCTATGGCGGGCCGAACAACATCGCCGAATGCGTGCGCGCGCTCGAACTGGCCGGCGTCGCCGGCCTGCACCTCGAAGACCAGGTCATGCCGAAGAAATGCGGCGCGATGCCGGGCAAGCAACTGGTGGACGACGAGGAGATGGCGCTGCGTATCCGGGTTGCGCTCGACGCGCGCACCGACCCCGATTTCCTGATCATCGCCAGGACGGACGCCCTTACGATCCACGGCGTCGAAGAGGCGGCCCGCCGCTGCAAGGCCATGGCGGCGGCCGGGGCCGACGCGGTGATGGTGCCCTCGCTCTGTACCCCGGAAGAGTTCGCGGCGATCACCGGTGCCGTCGATATCCCCGTCATCTACCTTGCCGCCGAGACGATCCGGCCGATGTTCGGGCGTGAGGCGCTTGAACGGGCGGGCTTCTCGATGGCGTTCTATCCGCTCACGCTGATCCAGGTGAGCGTGGCGGCCCAGCGGCATGCCTTGATGAGCCTGCAGGAGACCGGCACCACCGAACACCTTATCGCCGACATGGCGCCGTTCTCGGAGATCGGCGAGCTTGTGGGCAACGCCGATGCGTCGGCGCTGGAGCAGCGGTTCTCGAGAAAGGGCAGCGGGTCATGACCGACACGGGCATCAGTGTCTACTGGGCGCCGGGGTGCAGTTCGTGCCTGCGCGTGAAGGAGTTCCTGAAGGAGCGCGGCATTCCCTTCACCTCCGTCAACGTGGCCGCCGATCCCGGCGCGATGGACCGGCTGGCCGGGTTCGGGGCGCGAAGCGTTCCGGTGATCGAGCGCGGCGGGGCCTTCGTGTACGCACAGTCGAACGCCGATATCACCGCGTTTCTCGGCCTCGACGAGGCCGGACCGGAGATGCTTGCGCCCGACGTCCTGGCGGCCCGGCTGGACAGGATGCTGCGCGCATCCGCGCGGTACCTGCCGCAGGTGCCGCCGCATTTGCTGCATGACCGGTATCGCAATTTCTTCGCGCCGCACAACCTGGCGCACCACATCTTCCGTATCGGCGAGGCTTTCCTCGAGGTCGACCGCGACGGTCACGATTACAGCTACGAGCGCATGATGCGGGGCACGCATGACGTCGGGCCCGGCGACGATATCCAGGACTACGGCGCCGAGGTGATCGAGCAGGTCGACCGCTGGCGCGCAAGCGCCGTGCCCGGCGATTTCTCGAAGACGGTCGAGACGTATTACGGCCCCCAGACGCGGCACGAGTTCCTCGAGCGCACGACCTGGCATATCGCCCAGCACACCCGTCAGCTCGAGTCGGTTCTCTCGGACAACGGCGTCTCGGCCAACGGCCCGTTGAGGCCGGAAGACCTCGAGGGGCTGCCCCTGCCGCGCAACGTCTGGTCCGAAGACGATGCGCTTGCGGAAAGCGAGGCGTGACATGGCAATGACGCTTGTCGAGAAGATCTTCGCCCGATGCGCCGGGCGCGACACCGTCACGGCGGGCGAGGTCGTCTGGGTGCGCCCCGATCTCGTGACCGTGCCCGAGGTGGCCTTCCCGGCTTACGTGAAACGCCTGCGGGGCGTCGGGTTCGAGCGGTTTTCGAACCCCGACAAGGTGGTCGTGGCCATTGACCACGAGGTTCCGGCCCATTCGCAGGCCGGCGCCGAGCGCAACCGGCTTACCCGCCAGCTGGCGCATGAGTTTTCCGTCGGCCACCTGTTCGACAGCGAAGGCATCACGCACCCGCTGCTCATCGAGCGCGGCCTTGTCCGGCCGGGCGATTTCGTGGCCGCCGCCGACAGCCATACCGCCGTGATCGGCGGGGCGGGGGCCGTCGGCGTGCCCTTCGGCTTCGAGACCGCCCTGCTGATGGCGACCGGCCAGATCTGGGTCATGGTGCCGGAGACCATACGCGTCACGCTGACCGGCAAGCCGCAGCCCGGCGTCGGCGCGCGCGACATCGCCCTGGCGACCATGCGCGAGCTTGACGAGACCGCCGCCAGCTACCGGCTCCTGGAATTCGCGGGGGAGGGCCTGGCCCATGTCCCGTTCTGGGACCGGATGACGCTTTGCGGCCTGTGCATCGATATCGGGGCCAAGTCGGCGGTCGTTCCCGCCGACGCCGTCACCGTCGCCGCCCTGGAAGAGATCGGCGTCGAAACGACCGGGGACGTGGTCAGCGATGCCGGTGCGCGCTTTTGCCAGGAGGTCGAGATCGACCTCGGGACGCTCGAGCCGCTGGTGTCCGTCCCGCCGTCCCCCACCCATGTGCGCCGCGTCTCGGAGATGCGGGACACCACGATCCAGCATGCCTACCTGGGGTCCTGTGCCTCGGGCACGCTGGAGGACCTGCGCGCCGCCGATGCGCTTCTGTCCGGCCACAAGGTCAGGGAGGGCGTGAACATGCTGGTCATCCCGTCGACGCGCAAGACCTACCAGCGGGCGATGGAGGAAGGCATTCTCACGCGCTTCACCGCGGCCGGGGCCACCGTGCTCGCCCCCACCTGCGGGCCCTGCTTCGGCGGGCTGGCGCAGCTTTGTGCCGGCGAGCGGCGCATTTCCACGAGCACGCGCAACGACCCCGGGCGCATGGGCAGTGCAGAGGCCGAGATCTTCCTCGGCAGCGCGCTGACCGTGACGGCCTCGGCCATCGCCGGCCATATCTGCGGGGCAGGTGACATCGCCAAGGGGCGGCCGTCATGAGGCCGTATACCGGAACCTGCTGGAAACTGCCCGATGCTGTCTCCAGCGATCAGCTGATCGGGCCGGCCCATGTCTTCGACTTCGAGGCCGAGACCCTGCGCAAACACCTGCTCGAGGAGATCGACCCCCGCATCGCCGCGGAGGCAAAACCGGGCGACATACTCCTCGCGGGCCGGAATTTCGCGCAGGGCAGCAATCACAGCCACCCGTTCATCGCGATGAAGGCGATGGGGCTGGGGCTGCTTTGCCGTTCCATCTCGCGGGGGCCCTACCGCCTGACCATCTTCATGGGCGTCCCGATCCTGACGATCACGGGCGAGATCTACGACGCCCTCGAACATCGCGACCGCATCGAGGTTGACTTCACGATCGGTGAGGTCACGGCGCTCGAGACCGGCACGACATTCCAAGCCGAGGCATTGCCGCCGCACCTGCTTGACATCGTCAAGGCCGGGGGCGGTTTCGAACATGCCAAGGCGCAAGAACAGGACCAGAAACCGTTATGAAAAAAGTAGCACATGCGCGCGTTGACGAACCGGTCGCCCGACCGTCGGTCATCGAGATACGAAACTTGCAGAAGGTGTTCGCCGCGCGCGACGGCAATCCGGTGCAGGCGCTCAGCTCCGTGTCCCTCGATATCGCCAAGGGCGAGTTCCTGACGATCGTCGGGCCGTCGGGCTGTGGCAAGTCGACCCTGCTGCGGCTCGTGGCCGGCCTGGCCGATCCGAGCGAAGGCGAATTGCTGCTGAACGGAAGCCCCATCACCGGGCCGCAGCGCGACATGGGCATCGTGTTCCAGTCGCCCGTGCTGTTCCCGTGGCGCAGCGTCATGGACAACGTGCTGCTGCCGGCTGACGTCCTGAAGCTCGACCGCCGCGATGCGCGCAACCGGGCCGAGGAACTGCTCGAAATCGTCGGGCTTTCCGACTTCGCCAAGAAGTACCCGAACGAGCTGTCGGGCGGGATGCAGCAGCGCGTCGCCATCGCGCGGGCGCTCGTGCACCGGCCTTCCGTGGTGCTGATGGACGAACCGTTCGGCGCGCTCGACGCCATGACGCGGGACACGATGAACCTGGAGATCATGCGCATCTGGCGCGAGGCGGGCACCACGATCCTCTTCGTGACCCATTCCATTCCCGAAGCGGTCTTTCTTGGCGAACGGGTCGTCGTGATGACGGCCCGCCCGGGGAAGATCGCCGAGGTGGTGGATGTCGACCTGCCCGCCAACCGGGGCATCGATATCGTCAACACCGACCATTTCGGGACCTATGCCCGCAGGATCCGCAACCATTTCAACGCAAGGGGGCTTGACTGATGGCCGTCACCACCGAAGGCGCCCCGGCGCCGCGCCGCAAGACGCTTGGCGAAACCGTCCGCCACCGGCCCGAATACGTGCTGGGGCCGCTGCTTCTGGTCGTTATCCTGTCGGTCTGGCACGGGCTGGTGACGTGGATGGAGGTGCCAAGCTACATCGTGCCGAAACCGTATGAAGTCGCCTCGGCCTTCTACCACGGCGTGTTCAAGGGCAATTATCTCTACCACGCCGGCGTCACCCTGTCGGAGGCGCTGTCGGGGTTCTTCATCGCCTCCAGCCTCGGGCTGGTGCTCGGCACGCTGATCGCCCAGTCCCGGCTTGTCGAGAAGACGCTCTACCCGTACCTCATCACGATCCAGACGACGCCGAAGATCGCCGTCGCGCCGCTTCTCATCATCTGGTTCGGCTTCGGCATGACCTCGAAGGTCGTCATCGCGGCGACCGTGGCCTTCTTCCCCGTGCTGGTGAACGTGATCGCCGGGCTGCGCTCGATCGACCGCGAGAAGATCGAGCTGATGCGCTCGCTCAATGCCAGCAAGTGGCAGATGTTCCGCATGGCCCGGCTGCCGTCCGCGCTGCCCATCATCTTCGCCGGCCTGAACGTGGCGATCGTGTTCAGCATCCTCGGCGCCATCGTGGGCGAGTTCGTCGGCTCGAAAGCGGGGCTCGGCAACGTGATCCTTCAGGCCAACGTCAACATGGACACGTCGAGCATCTTCGCGGTGCTGGTCTGCCTGGCCATCATCGGCATCTCGATGCACGGCCTGATGGGGTTCCTGCAGCGCCGGCTGGTGTTCTGGGGCAACAGCGGCCCGCCCAGCTGACGGGCCCGAAGGGCGCGCGGCCTGCGTCTGGCGATGATCGTCTACCGGATGCCGTCGATCGCGGCGCGGTACTCGGCCCGCAGGCGGTCGACCAGCCCGGCGGCAGGCGGCACGTCGTCGATGCTGCCCACGCCCTGGCCGGCGGCCCAGACGTCTTTCCAGGCCCTGGCATCCGTCGTTCCGAAATCGAGCTTCTCCGGCAGGGCGTTGGGGTCGAGCCCCGCCTGCTGGAGGCTGGGCGCGAGGAAGTTGCCGTTCACGCCGCTGATGGCGGGGGTGTAGACGATGTCCTCGGCCGTCGCGGTGCGCACCATTTCTTTCTGCGCGTCGAAGGCCAGGCTTTCCCGTGTCGCGAGAAAACGCGTGCCGATATACGCCATGTCCGCCCCCAGCAACTGCGCCGCCGCGATTTGCGCGCCAGTGGAAATCGCCCCGCCAAGGATGATCGTGCCGTCGAAGATCCGGCGGATCTCCGGCACCAGCGCGAAGGCGCTGAGCGTGCTGGCATGGCCGCCCGCGCCCGAGCAGACGGCGATGATCCCGTCCACCCCGGCCTCGGCCGCCTTGCGGGCGTGGCGCAGGTTGATCACGTCGTGGAACACCAGGCCGCCATAACCGTGGACGGCCTGAACGACCTCCTCGTTCGCCCCGAGCGAGGTGATGACGAGCGGCACCCTGTTGTCGACGGTGATCTTCAGATCGGCCTGCAGCCGCGGGTTGGAGCGGTGCACGACAAGGTTCACGGCGTAGGGGGCGACGGGGCCGGCCTGCCCGTCGAAGGCGGCGAGGCGCCCGGGGATCTCCTGCAGCCAGTCGGCGTAGCCTTCCGAACTGCGCTGGTTGAGCGCGGGGAAGGACCCGATGACGCCCGACCGGCAGGTTTCCACCACCAGGTCTGGGCCGGAGACGAGAAACATCGGGGCGGCGATGGCCGGAAGGGAAAGCCGGCCAGCAAGCCGTTCGGGGAGCGGCATCTGCGGCCTCCTATTCCTTGAAGTAATCGGGCTTGCCGATCGTCCAGGTCTCGCCCCAGTGCTGGCCGCCGCCGGCGACGTGCATCACCTCGCCCGTGACATAGGCGCTGGCGGGGCTGGCAAGGTAGGCGCAGGCTTCCGCCACCTCCCACGGGCTGCCGTTGCGCATCATCGGGTTCGAGCGATGGTAGAGCGCGCGGGCCTCGGCCGAGTAGACCTTCCAGCCTTCCGTTTCGATCGCGCCGGGGGCGATGCAGTTGATGCGGATGCCCAGCGGCGCCCACTCCACCGCCAGGTTCTGCGACAGCGCCACCACGCCGGCCCGGGCCGCCACCGTGTGGGCGACGCCGTAGAGCCCGTGGCGGGTGACGACCACGATATTGACGATGGTGCCCGGCAGGTCGCGGTCGCGCCAGAAGCGGGCGGCGGCCTGCATCATGAACCAGGTGCCGTTGAGGTTGGTGTTGATGACCGCGTTCCAGCCCTTCTCGGAGAAATCGATGGCCTCCTGCGGGAACTGGCCGCCCGCCGAGTTGATCAGCGCGTCGAGCCGCCCGTAGCGCTCGCCGATCTCGGTAAAGAGCTGTTGCACCGCCGCGGTGTCACGAATGTCGACGGCCCGGGGCAGCGCGTCGATGCCATGGGGCGACAGAAGCCTGGCCAGGGCGTCGAGCCTGTCCTGATCGCGCCCCACGAGCACCAGCCGCGCGCCGAGCCGGCCAAGCAGCCATGCCGTCGCCCGGCCCAGCCCGCCGGCCGCCCCGGAGATCAGCACGACCTGGCCCGCGAAGGCATCGTCGCGAAAGACGGTGGGGGCTTGGGACAGCTCCATATCGCTCATGCCGATCGGGTCGCCGGCGGTCTCATCGCTCACGTGGTCCATGTCACTTCATGTCTTTGAGCAGTTCGCCGGCAATGATCATCTTGCGCACCTCCGTGGTTCCCGCCCCGATCTCGAGCAGCTTGATCGAGCGGTAGAGGCGGTTGACCTCCGACTCCCAGATATAGCCCGATCCGCCGTGTATCTGCATCGCGTTGTCCAGCACCCGGTTCACCGCCTGGCCCGCATACATGACCGAGGCGGCGGTCAGCATGTGGATATCGCCGCGCGGGCCCGAGCCCACCTCCAGCTCCTCCGCCGCGGCAAGGCCGCGATAGGTGAAGGTCCGCAGGGTCTCCACGTCGACATACATCTCGGCCAGCATCGACTGCACCATCTGGAACTTGCCGATGGGCTTGCCGAACTGCTGCCGCGTCTGGGCATACTCGATCGACAGCTCCAGCGCCCGCTCGGCCACACCGAGGCACAGCGGCGAGATCATCGCCCGCTCGAGGTCCAGCCCCGACATGACGATCTGCACACCCCGGTTCTCCTCGCCGACCCGGTTTTCCGCCGGCACGCGGCACTCCTCGAAGACGAGTTCGGCCGTCTGGCTGCCGCGATACCCCATCTTGATCAGCTTCTGCGCCACCTTGAAGCCGGGGAAATCCTTCTCGACGATGAACGCCGAAATCCCGTGCGCGCCCTTCTCCTTGTCGGTCTTGGCATAGATCAGAAGGATGTCGGCGACCGGCCCGTTGGTGATGTAGATCTTCGAGCCGTTCAGCACGTACTCGTCGCCCTCCTTCCGGGCGGTCGTCCGCATCGAGCCCAGCGCGTCCGAGCCGGCGCCCGGCTCGGTCAGCCCCAGCGCGCCGGTCTTCTTCCCCGAACACAGGTCGGGCAGGTACTTCTTCCGCTGCGCCTCGTTGGCATTGCGGAAGATGTTGTTGAGGCACAGGTTCTCATGCGCCACCCAGCTCAGCGCCAGCGCGTGGTTCCAGCGCCCGAACGCCTGCAGCAGAAGGCCCGAGGTGAACAGGTCCATGCCGACCCCGCCGTATTCCTCCGGCACGGTGATGCCGAAGTACCCGGCCTCTCCCATTTTCGGAAAGGCCTCCTCCGGCCACCATTCCTCTTCATCCATGCGCGGCGCGAGCGGGTAAAGCTCGTTCCGGGCGAATCGGTCGGCCTGGTCGAGGATTTCCCGCTGGGTCTCGTCGAGATCGAACCGGATGCTCGGGTCGTAATTCGGAAGCCGTTCCGGCACTGCGGAATTGGTCATGTCTGTCTCCTCCCTGTCCGTTGACCCCGGGGGCTTCCCCGCGGATCAATGGCGTCTCGGCAAAGTTAGTGAACATCACTTACCGTGTCTACAATTTATTGCGAAGAGCGGATTCATTCCAAGAAACGCCCTTTTTCCCTGTTTTTGCTGCATTGCAGAAGCGCACCTTTGCAGTTGCGGCGCGATACAGCCACGACAAATCGCCCTCACAATCCCTGTTGACAGGATTAAGTAAATCATACTCACTAAGGGCACGGATTCGCTTGGGAGAGCGATATCCAGCCAGCGAAGAGGGAGGAGCGCGTGGCAGACGACCTGTGGCATCAGACATCCGGCGCGGTGATGACGATCACCATCAACCGCCCCGAGCGGCGCAATGCCCTCAATGCCTCCGTCGCCGCCGGGATCAGCGCCGCGCTGGACAAGGGCGAGGCCGACCCGTCGGTGCGCGCCATCGTCCTGACCGGGGCCGAGGACAAGGCGTTCTGCGCCGGCGGCGACCTGCAGCTCGACGCCGACGGCACGCCCTTCACGATCGAGGCGGCCGACCCGCGCCACTATGTTGCCGGGCTGTTCCGCCGCATGCGCGCCTGCCGCCTGCCGCTCGTCGCGCGGGTCAACGGCCATGCCCTTGCGGGCGGCTTCGGGCTGCTGTGCGCCTGCGATCTTGCGGTCGCGAAAGAAGAGGCCCTTCTCGGGCCGACGGAAACCCGCGTCGGGCTTTTCCCGATGATGATCCTGCCCCACCTGCTGCGCGTCGTGCCCGAACGCGCCCTGATGGAGATGTGCCTTACCGGCGAGCCCGTCACCGCCCGGGATGCCGTGCCGCTCAACCTCGTGAACTATACCGTTCCGGCCGACGAGCTCGACGCCAAGACCGATTGGCTGGTCGAGCGGATCACCTCCAAGACACCCACCGGCATCCGGCTCGGCAAGCAATCCCTGGCGCATATCCGCGAGATGAGCTTCGATCACGCGCTGGAATACGCGCAATTCATGCTGGCGAACATGTGCCGCACGGAAGACGCCCGCGAAGGCATGACCGCCTTCGCCCAGAAGCGCGCGCCGGAGTGGACGGGCCGATGACCGCGATGCCCGACACCGTGCGCATCGGCTGTGGCGCGGGCTTCTGGGGCGATACGCCCGAGGGCCCGAAGCAGCTCATCCGGCGTGGCGCGCTGGACTACCTGATCCTCGACTACCTGGCGGAAATCACCATGTCGATCCTCGCCCGGATGAAGGCGAAGGACCCGGCGGCGGGCTACGCGACGGATTTCGTCACCCATGTCGCCGGGCCGCTTGCAGGGGAGATCGCAAGCTCGGGGGTCAAGATCGTCACCAATGCCGGCGGGCTGAACCCCGGCGCCTGCCGCGACGCGCTCGAGGCCGCCTTCGGCGCGGCGGGCGTGCACATGAAGATCGCGCTGGTCCACGGGGATGACCTGTCGGACATGGCAGACAGCCTGCGGGAGGCCGGCCTGCGGGAGATGGCCAGCGGGGCGCCGTTGCCCGACCGGCTGTCGAGCATCAACGCCTATCTCGGGGCGCTGCCCATCGCCGAGGCGCTGGCGGATGGCGCCGACATCGTCATCACCGGGCGGGTGACGGATTCGGCGCTGGCGCTGGGGCCGCTGATCCACGAGTTCGGCTGGCGCGCGGAGGATCACGACCTGCTCGCCGCCGGCAGTCTCGCCGGTCACGTCCTCGAATGCGGCACCCAGGCGACCGGCGGTATCGTGACGGACTGGCGCGAGGTCGATGGCTGGGACGACATGGGCTTCCCGATCGCGATCTGCTCGGGCGACGGCAGTTTCGAGTTGACCAAGCCCGACGGCACAGGCGGGCGGGTCACCAGGCAGGGCGTGGCCGAGCAGATCACCTACGAAGTCGGCGACCCGGCGGCCTATGTGCTGCCGGACGTCATCTGCGACTTCACGCAGGTGAAGGTGGAGCAGGCCGGGCCGGACCGGGTGCGGGTGTCCGGCGCGCGGGGGCGGGCCCCGACCGGAAGTTACAAGGTCTGCGCCACCTATGCCGACGGTTACCGCGCCACGGCCACCATGACGGTCAGCGGGTTCCAGGCCGGCGCGCGGGCGCAGGCGACGGGACAGGCCATCCTGTCCCGCGTATCTCGGCTGGCGGCCGAGGCGGGGTTCGCCCCGTTCGGGGAGACGCTTGTCGAGGTGCTGGGCACCGGCGCGGCCTTCGGGATCGATCCGCGCGACAGCGACGCCACCGAGGTGGTTCTGCGCCTCTCGGCCCGCCATGCGGAAAAGGCGCCGCTGGGCCTGTTCGGGCGCGAGATCTACCCTGCCGCCACCGCGATGGCGCAGGGGCTCACCGGCTTCGCGGGCGGACGGCCGGCGCCGCAGCCGGTGATCCGGCTGTTCTCGGCCCTGCTCGACAAGGGGGCCGTCGATATCGAGATCGACTGCGACGGCACGCGCCGGCCCGTGATCGTGCCCGGGGGAGATGCGGCACCGCCGGTGTCGCGCGCGCCGGAGCGGGCCGACGCGGCGCCGGCCGGGCCGGCCGTGACGCTGCCCCTGGTCGCGCTGGCCTACGGCCGCAGCGGCGACAAGGGCGACATCGCCAATATCGGCCTCCTGGCGCGCGACCCGGCCTTCCTGCCGGTCCTGCGCCGCGAGGTCACGGCCGACCGGGTCAAGGCGCAGTTCGCGCACGTCGCCCGCGGCCCCGTCACCCGCCACGACTGGCCCGGCCTTCACGGGTTCAACTTCGTCATGGAGCGCGCCCTCGGTGGCGGCGGCATCGCGTCGCTGCGCAACGATCCGCAGGGCAAGGGCTATGCCCAGGCACTGCTGATGATGCCCGTTTCGGTGCCTGTCGACCTCGTCCGCACACACCCGACACTCGCCGCCCACGCGGCCAAGACCGAGGAACCCGCATGAGCCCGTCACCCGAAAAACGGGCGGTCGTCCGCCTGCCGCGCGCCGAACGGATGCACCAGATCGAATCCGCCGCCCGGAAGCTCTTCCACAAGCACGGCTACACCGCCGCCCGGATCAGCGAGATCGCCGCCGATGCCGGCATTTCCGAGGCCGCGATCTACAAGTTCTACAGCAACAAGCGCGACCTGCTGCACACGCTGCTCAAGGACTGGTACATGGGCATGCTCGACGACTTCTACGAGAAGCTCGAAGGCGTCGAAGGCGCGCGCAACCGCATCAAGGTCATCATCTGGCAGCACCTCAAGTCGATCCGGGAATGCCCCGACCTGTGCCGCCTGTTCTATTCCGAAGTCCGCAGCATGCCGGACTATTACGACACCGAGCTCTACGAGCTGAACCGGCGCTACACGCTGGTGCTGGTCGACGTGGTCAAGACCGGCATCGCCAGCGGCGAGTTGCGCCCCGACACCTCCTCCGCCCTGGTGCGCGACGTGATCTTCGGCGGCATCGAGCACCGCGTGACCCCGTTCCTGATGGGCCGCAGCGACATCGATATCGACGAGATGTCCAGCCAGCTTTGCGACCTTGTCTGCCAGGGCATCTGCACCCCCGACGCGGGCCAGGACATGGACAGTCTGATGGCCCGGCTGGAACGCGTGGCCGACCGTCTCGACGGCAAGGCGAAAGGCGGCTGACCGATGCTCCGGCTGACCAACGTCCAGATCATGTACGACCGCTCGATCGAGGCGGTGCGGGACGTGTCGCTCAATGTCGAGCCGGGCTCGATCGTGGCGCTGCTCGGCTCCAACGGCGCCGGGAAATCGACCCTGCTCAAGGCCATCTCCAACGTGCTCTACCCCGAGGAAGGCGAGGTCATCAACGGCACCCTCGCCTTCGAGGACGCCGACCTCAAGCGCATCGCCGCCGACGAGATCGTGCGCCGCGGCATCGTCCACGTGCCCGAGGGGCGGCGGCTCTTCCCGCTGATGTCGGTGGAAGAGAACCTCTCGATGGGTGCCTTCCTCAAGACCCAGGCCCAGATGAAGGCCGATCTCGAGCGGGTCTACACCCTGTTTCCCCGCCTCAAGGAGCGGCGCAACGCGGTCGCCGGCTACCTCTCCGGCGGCGAACAGCAGATGGCGGCGATCGGCCGGGCGCTGATGGCCGAGCCCAGGCTCCTGATGCTCGACGAGCCCTCGCTGGGTCTCGCGCCGCAGATCATCGACCAGATCTTCGAAACCATCGTCGCCCTCAACAAGGAGGGCAGGATGTCCATCCTGCTGGTCGAGCAGAACGCCTCCCTCGCGCTCGACGTGGCCGATTACGGCTACATCATGGAAAACGGCCGCGTCGTGCTCGACGGCCCGGCGCGGGATATCGCCGGCAATGACGACGTGAAGGAATTCTACCTCGGCTTCGGCGAAAGCGGCTCGCGCAAGAACTACCGCGAGGTGAAACACTACAAGCGTCGCAAGAGGTGGCTGTCATGACGAGCATTCTTTCGCTGTCCGGCGTCACCAAGCGCTTCGGCGGGCTCACCGCGGTGAGCGACGTGACCTTCGACGTGCCCGAGGGCGCGATCTACAGCGTGATCGGCCCGAACGGCGCGGGCAAGACCACGCTCTTCAACCTGGTCAGCGCGCTCTTCGCCCCTTCCGACGGCGAGATCGTCTTCGACGGCCACGCCCTGCACCGCGCCTCGACACACCAGCTTGTCGATTTCGGCATCGGCCGCACCTTCCAGAACCTCGCGATCTTCGGCCACGCCACCGTGGTGCAGAACCTGCTCGTGGGCCTCCACCACACGCTGAAGGCCAACCCGTTCACCGCCGCCCTCTTCTGGGGCCCCGCCCGCAACGAGGAGATCCGCGCCCGCAAGCAGGTCGAGAAGATCATCGACTTCCTCGAGATCGAGCACCTGCGCGACACCCCCGTTGGCCTCCTGTCCTACGGCCTGCAGAAGCGCGTGGAACTCGGCCGGGCGCTGGCCACCGGGCCCAGGCTCTTGCTGCTCGACGAGATGGTCTCGGGCATGAACAGCGAGGAAACCGAGGACATCGCCCGCTTCATCCTCGACATCCGCGAAGAGCTTGGCGTGACCGTGGTGATGGTCGAGCACGACATGGGCATCGTCATGGACATCTCCGACCGGGTCGCCGTTCTCAACCACGGCGCGCTGATCGGTGAAGGCACGCCCGCCGAGATCTCCGCCAACGAGGCGGTGATCCAGGCCTACCTGGGGAAGAACTGACCATGCTGCGCGACACGAAGCTGGCCGAAACCACCACCTTGCCGGGCCTCCTGCGCCACTGGGCGCAGACCCAGCCCGACCGGCTGGCCTTCCGCGAAAAGGACCTCGGTGTCTGGCAGCGCTTCACCTACCGTGACTATTACGAGCGCACCAGGGATTTCGCCTACGGGCTGCTCGCGCTTGGGGTGGAACCGGGCGATTTCCTCGCCGTCGCCAGCGAGAATACCCCCGAGTGGATGTTCAGCGACATGGCGATCCAGGCCCTCGGCGGGGCCTGCATCGGCATCTACCCCACCAACCCCTGGCCGGAACTGCGCTACATCCTCGAACATTCCCGCTCGCGCATCGTCGTCTGCGGCGACCAGGAGCAGACCGACAAGGTCTTCGACGCGATCCGGCACGAGGGCGAGCTGCCCCATCTCGAAAAGATCATCTGCGTCGACATGAAGGGGCTCAAGCACTACCCGCGCGACATGCTGATGAGCTTCGAGGAAGTGTCGGAGCTTGGCCGCGCGCAACGCGAGGCCTACGGCGACCGGTTCGAACGCTCCATCGACGCGCTCACCCCCGAAGACCCGGCGATCATCGTCTACACCTCCGGCACGACCGGAAAACCCAAGGGCGCGATGCTGTCGCATCACGGGCTGATCTGGGGCGCGCTGCGCCTGTCCGAACGGCACAAGGTCGATGAGACCAACTGGGAGGTGCTCTGCTACCTGCCGCTCTGCCACGTGGCCGAGCGTCTCTGCTCGACCGTCATGCAGCTGGTCAACGGTTCGACCGTGAACTTCGCCGAATCCATCGACGCGGTCGGCCAGAACCTGCGCGAGATCGCCCCCTCCGGCTTCCTCGGGGTGCCGCGCATCTGGGAAAAGCTGCAATACGCGGTGATCGTGCGTCTGAAGGACGCCACGCCGCTGCAACAGAAGGTGGTCGCCCGCGCGCTCGAACTTGGCCGGCCCATCGCCCGGCGGCGGCTCGATAATGGCGGCCGCTTCGCCTCGCTGCGCGACAGGCTGGTCTATGCGCTGCTCTGGCTCATCTGCTTCCGCCCGCTGCAGAAAAGCATGGGGCTCGACCGGGCGCGCACCATGCTCTGCGGCGGGGCGTCGATCTCTCCCGACGTGCTGGAATATTTCTGGGCCATCGGCCTCAGGGTCTACCAGGTCTACGGCATGACCGAGCTGTCGGGCATCTCGCACAGCCAGTACCCCGGCCACACCGCCCTGGGCGAGTCCGGCCCGCCGCTCGACACCTACGACCAGAAGATCGCCGGGGATGGCGAGATCCTCATCCGCTCGCCCGCGGTCTTCCCCGGCTACCTGCGCAACGAGGAGGCAACGGCCGCTGCGGTGGTCGACGGCTGGATGCATACCGGCGACGTGGGCGAGATCGGCCCCGACGGCTCGATCCGCATCACCGACCGCAAGAAAGACCTGATCATCACCTCGGGCGGCAAGAACATCACGCCATCCCTCATCGAGAACCGGATGAAGGACTCGATCTATATCCGCGAGGCGGTGCTGATCGGCGAGCGCCGCAACTACCTGACCGCGCTGATCCAGGTCGATTACGAGACCGTCGGCAAGTGGGCTCAGGAAAAGGGTCTGGCCTACACCACCTTCAAGAGCCTGTCCGGCCTGCCCGAAGTGCGCGACCTGATCGAGCGGGAAATCGAGAAGGTGAACCGCGAATTCAGCCGGGTGGAAAACGTCCGCCGATTCGACCTTCTGACCAAGGAACTTGACCACGACGACGGCGAAGTCACGGCGACCATGAAGGTCCGCCGCGCGGTCGTGGAAAGCAAGTTCAAGGACCAGATCGACGCCATGTACGCCGCCTGAGGAGACCAGAATGGACCTGTTTCTCAACCTAGTCGCCTCCGGCCTCGTGATCGGGTCGATCTACGGCATCATCGCCATCGCCTTCGCGATCATCTTCAAGACCACGGGCGTGCTCAACTTCGCCCAGGGCGAGGTGATGATGCTGGTGGCCTATACCAGCTGGAGCCTCGCCACCTCTCTCGCGCTGCCGTTCTGGCTGCTGGTGCCGGTCACCATCCTTGCCGCGGCGCTGATCGGCGTGGTGATTGAATTCGTCTTCATCCGGCCCATGTCGGGCCAGCCGGTGTTCTCGATCGTGATGGTCACGATCGGGCTCGCCATCACTTTGCGCAGCCTGATCATCATGATCTGGGGGCCGGACGCGGCGCCTTTCGACGCCTCGGTCGAGGGCGGGCTGATCGAGATCGGGCCGGTCGTGCTCTTCACCGAACAGCTTTTCGCGCTCCTGCTCTTCTGCGCGGTCAGCGCGGCGGTCTATCTCTTCTTCCGGTTCACCCGCATCGGCATCGCCATGCGCGCCACCGCGATGGACGAGACATCGGCCCTGCTGATGGGCGTCGACGTGCGCCGCATCTCGTCGCTCGCCTGGGCCATCGCGGCGGTGGTCTCCGGCCTCGCCGGCGTCGCCTTCGCCGTGATGTTCGCCCGCGCCCCAGACATGTGGTTCCAGGGGCTGCAATCCTTCCCGGCGGCCATCCTCGGCGGGCTCGACTCGCCGCTGGGCTCGGGTGCAGGCGGGCTGATCATCGGCGTCATCGCCGCCCTGTCCGAAGGCTATATCGGCCACGGCCTGAAAGAGATCTCGGGCTTCATCGTGATCATCATCGTGCTGATGATCCGGCCCTACGGTCTCTTCGGTGAAAAAGAACTGGAGCGCGTCTGATGCGGACCCGTCACTTCGTCGAAACCTACGAGAAACACGTCTCGCTCAGCCACAACCCGGTGACTTGGTCCTGGGCGCTGGTGCTGGTGCTGGCGCTGGCGCAGCTGCCGATGGTGGCCAGCAGCTACGTCCTCTCGCTTGCCACCACCGTGGGCATCGCGGCGATCGGGGCGATCGGGCTCAACATCCTGACCGGCTCCACCGGGCTGATCTCGCTGGGGCAGGCGGGGTTCCTCGCCTCGGGCTGCTACACCACCGGGCTGCTCATCGCCGATTACAACTGGCCACCCGAACTGGCCCTGCTGATGGCCGGCGTGGTGCCGGCGCTGCTCAGCCTGCTGGTGGGCGTTCCCTCGCTGCGGCTCAAGGGGCTCTACCTCGCGATCACCACGATGGCGTTTTCCTTCATCGTCACCCATTTCCTGCTCTACGCCGAGGGCATCACCCACGGCCCCTACGGCGTGCGCGTCGAGGATCTGAACTTCCTCGGGCTCGACCTCGCCACCACGCGCGGCCTCTACACGCTGGTCCTGGTCACGGCGATCTTGGTGACGCTGATGGCCCTCAACATCCTGCGCACCCGCGTCGGCCGCGCCTTCACCGCCATCCGCGACCACGACATCGCCGCCCGCGTCATGGGCATCAGCCTCGTGCGCTACAAGCTGGTGGCCTTCATGGTCTCGTCCTTCTTCGTGGGCATCGCCGGCGGGCTCATGGCCTTCCAGTTCCGTTTCATCAACGTCGACATCTTCAACGTGCTCCTGTCGATCGAGGCGCTGGCGATGGTGATCGTCGGCGGGCTCGGTTCGGTCGCGGGGGCGATCATGGGGGCGGTCTTCATCGTCCTGCTGCCCGAGGCCACGCGCGAGGCGCTCGACCTGCTGCCGACCGGCGTCAACAACATGCTCTCGACCTACATCTACGAGATCCGCGGCCTGCTCACCGGCCTCACCATCATCATCATGCTGCGCATCAAGCCGCAGGGCCTCGTCGGGCTCTGGCGCGACGTGCAGCGATACTGGACCCAGTGGCCCCTATCCAAATGACGACAAAGCCAATGGCCATGGGCTGACAACGAACAGAGGAGGACCAACCATGAGACGACTGAAGACAGGAGCCCTCGGGCTCGCGGCGTTGCTGGCAACGGCCACGTTCGTCACGGCGCAGGAGGAGGGCGTCACCGACGACGAGATCGTGATCGGCAACGTGCTGCCCATGACAAGCTCGGCCGCGCTCGTCGGCCGCGCCGCGCATTTCGGATCGGTCATCGCCGCGCGCGAGGCCAACGCCAACGGCGGCGTCAACGGCCGCCAGGTCACCATCCGCACCGAGGATGACGGCTACGTGCCGGCCCGCACGGTGCAGGGCCTGCGCAAGCTGATGGACGAGGGGCTGTTCGGCCTCATCGGCACCGGGGCAGGGGCCGGCACGGCGGCGATCCTGCCGATCCTCGAGGAGGAAGGCATTCCCGCCATCGTGTCCTTCTCGCCGCTGCAGGCGGCGGTGGACCCGATCAAGCCCTCGGTCTTCATGCTGGGCGCGTCCTACCAGGACCTGCTCTATGCCCAGCTCAAGTACATCCACGACAACGACAGCCCCGAAAGTCCCAAATACGGCGTGATCCGGCAGGATGACGATTTCGGCAACCAGGTCGAGGAGGCGTTCCACCGCGCGGTGGACGAGTTCGGCGCCGACACCGCCGAGCCGATCCGCTACAAGCGCGGCCAGAAGGATTTCGGCGCCGAGATCCTGCGCACCCGCTCCGAGGGGGTGAACGTGCTGGTCGCGGGCGGCGTCACCACCGAGATCCCGGCGATGCTGAAAGAGGCCAGCAAGTTCAAGCTCGACCTCAGGATCGCCACCGTGCCCACCTCGACCCTGCCGCCGATCATGCAGCTCTCGGCGCCCTTCGGTTACGACTACTACAGCGGCGACTACATCTCGCCGCGCGGCTCGGAAGGCAGCCAGCATTTCGAGGACATGGCCAAGGCGCACCTGAACGAGGAGGAGCAGGGCGCTCTCAACCGCTACGCCATCACCGGCTATATCGCGACATCGATCATGATCGAGGCGATCCGCCGCTGCGGCGACGAGCCGACCCGCGCCTGCGCCGTCGAACAGATGGAATCGGGCGAGGCGTTCGACACCCATGGCATCACCCTGCCGCTCGACTTCGCGCCCGACAGGCACATCTCGGCCACCGCCGTGCGCGTCCTGCAGGTCGATCCCGAGGCGGGCTCGCTCACGCCCGTCACCGAGTTCACCGAGTACTGACACCAAGGCGGCGGGCCGGCCCACCGGCCCGCCGCATTCCCGAGTTTTCCGGAGTATCATTCCCATGGGTCACGACACCCCGCCCTTCAAACGCATCCTGATCGCCAACCGCGGCGAGATCGCCTGCCGGGTGATCGACACCTGCCGCAGGCTCGGGGTGGAGACGGTCGCGGTGCACCACCTGTCCGAACGCAATGCCCGCTTCGTCCGGCTGGCCGACGCGAGCGCCGAGATCACCGGCGACACGCCCGTCGCCGCCTATCTCGATGCCGAACAGATCATCGAGACGGCGCGGGAAACCGGCGCCGAGGCGATCCACCCGGGCTACGGCTTCCTGTCCGAGAACAGCGGCTTCGCCCGCGCGGTCGAGGCCGCGGGCCTCGTCTTCATCGGCCCCGCCCCCGACACGATCGACCTGATGGGCGACAAGATCCGCTCGCGGCGGTTCGCCGAAGAGAACGGCGTGCCCGTCGCCCCCTCGGTCACCGGCGGCGAGGATATCGACGCCTTCGTCGAGAAGGCCGCGAGCATCGGCTTCCCGCTGCTGATCAAGGCCTCCGCCGGCGGCGGCGGCAAGGGCATGAGCATCGTCGAGGGCAAGCAAGACCTGCTCACCCGCGCCCGCACCGCCCGCTCCGAGGCCGAGCGCTATTTCGGCGATCCGACCATCTATGCCGAGCGCTACGTCGAACGCCCGCGCCATATCGAGGTGCAGGTTCTGGGCGACGGGCAGGGCAAGGTGCTGCACCTCTTCGAGCGCGAATGCTCGGTCCAGCGCCGCTTCCAGAAGATCATCGAGGAGGCCCCCGCCGGCCATCTCGACCCCGCCCTGCGCGACGAGATCTGCGCAGCGGCCGTCCGCCTGTCCGAGGCCGTGGCCTACCGCAACGCCGGCACGGTCGAATTCATCCTCGCCCCCGACGGCACCTTCTACTTCCTGGAAACGAACACCCGCCTGCAGGTGGAACACCCCGTCACCGAAATGGTCACCGGGCTCGACCTCGTGGCATTGCAACTCGACATCGCCGCCGGGCGCGGGCTGCCGCTCGACCAGCCTGACATCACCCTTACCGGCCACGCCCTCGAATGCCGCGTCTGCGCCGAGGTGCCGGAACAGGATTTCATGCCGGCCACCGGCCGCATCCTGCATCTCGACCCGCCCGCGGGCGACAACATCCGCTTCGAGAACGGCCTGCGGGAGGGCGCCGACGTGACCCTCGATTTCGACTCCATGCTGGCCAAGCTCGTCGTCGCCGCCCCCGACCGGCCCGCCGCCATCGACGCGGCGAAACAGGCGCTGGAACGCACCGTGCTGCTAGGGGTCGAGACCAACCTCAACTACCTTGCCCGCATCCTCTCGCACCCGGCCTTCCGCGACGACCCGCTGCATACCGGCTTCGTGGCCGAGCATCAGGCCGCACTGGCCGAGCCCGACCTCTCCCCGCACGTGGCCGCCCGCGTGCTGATGGCCGCGGCGCTCACCTTCCGCGAATTCCGCACCCTGGCCTTCGACGCGCCCGAACCCTACGCCTCGATCGGCGGCTGGAGGAACTGATGAAACTGAAACTCCGCCTCAACGGCACGCCGCACGAGATGGATATCGCCGCCCTCAAGCCCGATCTCGAGCTCCGCATCGACGGCCGCGGCCATGCCTTGCGCGAAACCGGTGGCACCGGCGCCCTGCGCCACGCCCGGATCGACGGCGAGGACATCACCTATCACCAGGCCCGCAGCGGCAACCGCGCCTTCCTGCATCTCGGCGGCCGCACCTGGATCGTCGAATTCGTCGACCCGCGCGATGCCGCCCGCGAAAAGGTGCAGGGCAGCGGCGACATCCGCGCCCCCATGCCCGGCGTCGTCGTCAGCGTCGAGAAACAGCCCGGCGACCCCGTCACCGCCGGTGACACGATCCTGACCATCGAAAGCATGAAACTGCAGACCAACCTGACGGCCGAGCGCGACGGCGTGCTGGCCGAGATCCTGAAATCCGAAGGCGACGTCTTCGAGAAGGGCGCCATCGTGGCCCGGCTGCAAGAGGAGGAAGACGGCGATGCGTAGGATCACCTCCGCGATCAACCCGGCCAGCGCCGAGTTCAAGACCCGCGCCGCCCGCAACCGCGCCCGCGTCGCCGAGTTCCGCGAAATGCAGCGCGCCGCCCGCGACGACCGCCCCGAGCGCGACATCCGCCGGCTCGAGAAACACGGCAAGATGCGCCCGCGCGAGCGGCTGGAACTGCTGCTCGATCCGGGCACGCCCTTTCTCGAACTGTCCTCGCTCGCCGCCAATACCGAGTATGACGGCGAAAGCCCCGGCGCCAGCATCATCACCGGCCTCGGCATCGTCTCGGGCCGCGAGGTGATCATCCACGCCGACGACAGCTCGGTGAAGGGCGGCGCGTGGTACCCGCTCTCGGTCAAGAAGATCGTCCGCTGCCTCGATATCGCGCTGGAAAACCACCTCCCCGTGATCCACCTCTGCGACAGCGCGGGCGGCTTCCTGCCCATGCAGAACCAGGTCTTCGCCGACCGCTACATGGCCGGCCGCATCTTCCGCAACCAGTGCCTCCTGTCGAAGGCCGGCATCAAGCAGCTCGCGCTCGTCTTCGGGCAGTGCACCGCCGGGGGCGCCTACGTGCCGGGCCTGTCGGATTACAACGTCATCGTGCGCGGCACCGGCGCGGTCTTCCTCGGCGGCCCGCCCCTCGTCAAGGCCGCCACCGGCGAGGAGGTCACCGCCGAGGAACTGGGCGGCGCCGAGATGCACACCTCGGTCAGCGGCACCTGCGACTACCCGGCCGAGACCGAGGAAGAGGCCATCGCCATCGGCCGCGAGATCGTCCAGCAATGGGAAAAACCGAAGAAGTGGGAGTGCCAGCGCGACGACCCGGTCCCGCCGCATTACGACCCGCAGGACCTGTACGGCATCCTCCCCGACGACATCAAGAAAGGCTTCGACATGCGCGAGGTGATCGCGCGCATCGTCGACGGCAGCCGCTTCCACGAATACCAGCCCGATTACGGCACCACGCTGGTCTGCGGCTTCGCCAATATCTGGGGCTGGAAGGTCGGCGTGCTGGGCAACAACGGCGTGCTCTTCAACGACAGCGCCCTCAAGGGCGCGCATTTCATCGAACTGTGCAACCAGAACAACACGCCGCTGGTCTTCCTGCAGAACATCACCGGCTACATGATCGGGCGCGAGTACGAGCGCGAGGGCATCACCAAGGACGGCGCCAAGATGATCATGGCCATGACCTGCAGCCACGTCCCGAAATTCACCGTCATGTGCAACGGCTCCTTCGGGGCGGGCAATTACGGCATGTGCGGCCGCGCCTTCGACGGGCGTTTCATGTTCGCCTGGCCCAACAGCCAGATCGGCGTCATGGGCGGCGAACAGGCCGCCAACACCCTGGCCGACGTGAAGGCCGCCCAGATGAAGCGCAACGGCGAAGAGGTCGACGACACCGTGCTCGAGGCGCTGCGCGAGACCACCGGCAAGGCCTACATGGAACAGCTCTCGGCCTATTACGCCACATCGCATCTCTGGGATGACGGCATCATCGACCCGGTCGACACCCGCAACGCGCTGGGCATGGCGATCACCAGCGCGCTCAACGCGCCGCTTGGCACCCCCGGCTACGGAGTGCTGCGCCTGTGACCGGATCAATCGACTTCTACTTCGACTTCGCCTCGCCCTACGCCTATTGCGCGGCCCCCCTGGCCGAGGACATCGCGGCGGCCCACGGCGCGCGACTGGTCTGGCGCCCGGTCCTGCTCTGGGCCTGCCGCAACCATTTCGGCATGGTGGCCCCGCTGCAGGACGGGCCCAAGGCCGATTACATGCCGCTCGATTTCGAACGCTCCGCGGCCTTTCACGGCCTGCCCTTCGTCATGCCCCCCTCCTTCGCCAAGTCCACCCACGCGGCGGCGCGGCTCTACTACGGCATCGCCGCAAAAGACCCGGCACAGGCCACCGATTTCGCCCGCCACGCGCTTGCCGCGCATTTCGGCCAGGGCGCCGACCTGACCGCCCCCGCAACGCTGGCCGACCTCGCCGCGCATATCGGCCTCTCCCGGTCCGAGGCCGACCACCTGGCGACGGCGGACACGTCCAAGGACAAACTCCGCCAGGCCAACGACGCGGCCATCGCCGCCGGCATCTGGGGCTCGCCCTTCTTCATCCTCGACGGCGAGCCTTTCTTCGGCGCCGACCGTCTGCCACAACTCGACTGGCGGCTGTCACGGCGCGCCGCGCGGGAAAAGGAACCGACATGACCTACCAGGATATCACCGTCGCCATCGATGGCCCCGTCGCCACCCTCACGGTCAACCGGCCCGACAAGCTCAACGCCATGAGGAACGAAAGCGCCGACGAGATGCGCGCGGCGCTGGCCGAGCTGGAAGGCAACCCCGACATCCGCGCCGTGATCATCACCGGGGCGGGCCGCGCCTTCGGGGCGGGCTACGACCTCTCCACCGTCGATCTCAGCGAGGGCTGCGACCTCCGCTCGGTGCTCGAGGATCACTTCAACCCCCTCATCCGCGCGGTCCGGCGCTCCCGCCTGATCGTGATCTCGGCCGTCAACGGCGCCTGCGCCGGGGTCAGCGTGGGGCTCGCCTTTTCCGCCGATATCGTGCTGGCCGCCGAAACCGCCTTCTTCTACGAACCCTTCGCCGGCATCGCGCTGGTGCCCGATGGCGGCAACACGCTCTTCATCCCGCGCTGCGCGGGCCGCACCCGCGCCCTGTCGATGATGCTGCTGGGCGAGCGGATCGGCGCGGCACAGGCCCGCGACTGGGGGCTCGTCTGGGCCGTCCACCCGCCCGAGCGGCTGGCCGACGAGGCCCGCGCCACCGCCGACCGCATCGCCGCCCTGCCGCCATTGGCCGCGCAGCGCACCAAGCAGCTCGTCAACGCCGCCACCGACGACGCGCTCGACGCCCAGCTCGACCTCGAACGCGACTACCAGGCCGAACTGGCCGGTCGGCCGGAAATGATCGCCGCCGTATCGAAATTCGTCGGCAAGTGACATGACGGCCCCGCCCAACCGATGGGAGACAAGATGACCCCCGACACCGACAGCGCCCAACCGCCCGACATCTACACCCGCCCCGGCCACTACGTCGACAGCGACAGCCCGGCCGTCCGCGCCTTCACCGAGGCCGCTCTCGAAGCCCTCCCGCCCGACGCCACGCAGACCGAAAAGGCCATCCGCCTCTTCGACGCCGTCCGCGACGGGCTGCGCTACGATCCCTACACCTACGACCTGACCCCCAACGCCTACCGCGCCAGCGCCATCGCCGCGCAGGATGCCGCCTTCTGCGTGCCCAAGGCGATCCTCCTCGCCGCCTGCCTGCGTGCCGCGGGCATCCCGGCGGCGCTGGGCTTCGCCGACGTGAAGAACCACCTCAACACGCCCAAGCTGGCCGAGCTGATGGAGACCGACCTCTTCATCTTCCACGGCTACGTGCAGGTCTGGCTCGACGGTCAAAGCTACAAGATCACCCCGGCCTTCAACATGGACCTCTGCGACCGGTTCGGCGTGAAACCCCTCGTCTTCGACGGCACCTCCGACGCGCTCTTCCACGAATACGACGCCGGCAACCGGCGCCACATGGAATACGTGAACGACCGGGGCCTCTATGCCGATTTCCCGGCCGACGCGTTCCTCGAGATGTTCCACCGGACCTATCCGAAGCTTGCAGCGCTCGCCGAGAGGGGGGACGCGGTCGGGGACGCGGGGTTCGGCCACGGCACGCCGGGCTAATCGCCGCCGGGTCGGGCGCAGTCGCCTGATCCCCCTCCCGACCTCGACCCATTGACGCCGCGCCGGGGCGGGCGGCCTTGGAACCGGTGCCCTTTCCGCCGGGTTGACCCTGACAGGACGCAGGAGACCCGGATGACCCGCCATGTTGCAGATGTCGCCGTGATCGGTGCCGGCACCGCCGGGCTCGCGGCCGAGCGCCACGCAAGGCGGCAGGGGGCCGAAACCCGGCTGATCGACCCGGACTTCGCCGGCACCACCTGCGCCACGGTGGGCTGCATGCCCTCCAAACTGCTGATCGCCGCGGCCGACGCGGCCCATGGCGCGTCCGATGCCGACCGCTTCGGCATCCATGCCCGGGTCGAGGTCCGGGGCGCCGACGTGCTCGGCCGCGTCCGCCGGATGCGCGACGACTTCGCCGCCGGCGTCCGCCGGTCCATCGCCGATCTGCCCGACGGCACCTGCCTCAAGGCCCGCGCCCGGTTCGAGGCGCCGGGCGAGCTTGCCCTCGACACCGGCGACACGGTCGAGGCCCGCGCCGTCGTAATCGCCACCGGCGCCGCGCCCGACCTGCCGGGGCCCTACCGGGCCGTGGCCGACCGGGTGCTCACCAATCGCACGATCTTCGAACTCGACGACCTGCCCGCCAGCTTGGGCGTGATCGGCGCCGGGCCGCTGGGGCTGGAACTGGCACAGGCGATGCACCGGCTGGGCGTGCAGGTCGAGGTGTTCGACGCGGGCGACAGCCTCGCGGGCCTGCCCCCCGAGACAAGCGCCGCCCTCTATGCCATCCTCTCCGACAGCTTTCCCATCCACCTCGACTGCAAGCCGAAGCCCGCGCCCCATCCCGACGGGGTCGAGCTGAGCTGGAACGGCCAAACCGCCCGCTTCGAACGCGTGCTCGTCGCCGCGGGCCGGCCCCCGTCGCTCGACGCGCTGGAACTCGAAAACGCCGATCTCGACCTCGACGACCACGGCACGCCGATCTTCGACCCCGACACCCTGCAATGCGGCGACGCGCCGGTCTTCATCGCCGGCGACGCCAACCACGACCGCCCCCTCCTGCACGAGGCCTCCGACGAAGGCACCATCGCCGGCTGCAACGCCGCCACCTGGCCAAAGGTGTCGGCCTCCCCCCGCAAGACCCCCCTCGCCATCTCCTTCACCCGCCCCGAGGCCGCCACCATCGGCACCATCCCCGACCCCGAGGACGGCACCCACGTCACCGGCACCGCCGACTACGCCGACCAGGGCCGCGCCAAGGTGATGGGGCAGGCGCACGGCCTCGTCCGCCTCCACGCAAGCGCCACCGACGGCCGCCTCACCGGCGCCTCGCTCTGCGCGCCGGGCGGCGAACACCTCGCCCACCTCCTCGCCTGGGTCATCCAGCAGGGCCTCACCGCCTCCGACGCGCTCGACCTGCCGTTCTACCACCCAACCCTCGCCGAGGGCCTGCAAACCGCCCTCCGCGACATCTGCCGC
>Ga0189287_100122_pt1 | contig 56135 bp, 48 predicted proteins | sample UW86minimetaG_FD_130319 | JGI IMG/M metagenome (GOLD analysis project Ga0189287, IMG submission 130319) | Marine microbial communities from the Costa Rica Dome - UW86 mini metaG | ecosystem: Environmental > Aquatic > Marine > Oceanic > Photic zone | place: Costa Rica: the Eastern Pacific...
GGCTTGTTGACCCCAGACGAGGCCTATGCCAGCAAAAAACAACCAATGAGAATAGCAGCCTAAATGAAGCCCTGATCCATCTTAACCAGGCTGAAAATTGGTCTAAAATCTAGGACCACCTCTGTCATTGCGACAGGTAAACAAGGCGATCCTGATTTCGCTGAAGAACAAATTCGTCTATCTGCGTATCCCGAAAGTTGCCAACAGTAGTATCAAGCATCTCATCTATCGGATGGAGAGCATGGCAGGCGACGCTACCCTGCGCGATGACATGATCCACGACATCCACTATGGACCTGTTGTCCGGCCCCACATGCTTGGGTTCAACTCTGCATTGCTTCAGCAGGCACTTTGCTCTGATGACTTTTTTCGGTTCACAATTGTAAGAAATCCATATGCGAAGGCTCTCTCAAACTACCTTGACCGTTACATGGCAACACATGGCACCGTAAGGCGCCAGATCAACAGAATGGCATTTGACAAAGGTTGGATCAGCGATCGCGGCACGACCGCCGATTTCTCAACCTATTTGCAGAGTGCTACCTGTATGCCGCTCAAACAAATGGACATTCACATATCTCCCCAGTACGTGCAGGCGTTGGTCAATATAGTCGAATTCGACTATATTGGCAGTTTCGAAACACTGTCTGAAGATTTGTCCGCCATTGCCGGTAGGATTTGGGGTAGGACCGACATCGACCTCGGTTTCCACAGCCCGGCCAAGACCGATGCCGCGGCGAAACTGCGCGAAGCCTATTCGGAAGCGACCATCGCAATGGTCAACGAAGTTTATGCCAAGGATTTTGAAGTGTTCGGTTATCCGCGTGTTGATAAGCCCGAAGAGCTGTCCGACCCTGACGCACTGCTCCGCGATACAAGCGTCACGCCTGCTCCATCGGCTCAGCCAGCAGGTTGACAACCCCCGGCACCTTGCCGTCATCGCAAGAAACCAGCGAGCGGCCACGCTCGTCAACGCGGCGCAATTCATAGCCCGCGGATTTCAGGCGTGAAACGACCTCCGGAGCGGTTTTTGGGGTAACTTCAATCAGGATCTTGGCCCGCCGGGCGCCGAGAATATTTGTCATGCCATCAAGGGCTAGCAATTCCGCCCCCTCGACATCGATCTTGATCAGGTCCGGTTCGAGATTGTGTTCTGCGCAAAGCTCATCCAGGGCGATCGTCTCGACCCTTTCCTCGCTAGCCTGAGGTTCGATATCCTTTGGCATGAAGCTGTCACCGATCCCGAGAATGTTCTCGCCACGAAACCGCATGAAGGTTTCGAAGCCGCGCTCCTTTGCGACGGCCTTGTTGATACAGTGAAGTCGATTGCTGAGCTGGTTGATCTGGGAGTTGACCAGGAGCCGCCCATAGGTGCGGCGCGCGGCCTCCACGGCGTAGATGTGACTGTCAGGATTCGCTGCGGCCGCGCTCAGGCTGTAAACCCCGCTGAAGGATCCGACGTCCAGGACAGTTCGGGCCGTCATGGCGCGCTCTCGCCATAGCTGCATGGACATCGGCTCGTAGGAGTCGGGCCCGTACCAGAAGAATGTCATCGCCACCAGGTCGTCATTGGCGGAGAACATGACGAACTCGGACCCTCCGATACTGACTTCAACGAAGCCAAAATACGGATAGGAGTTCTTGGCACGGTGAAATCCCTGATCGATTACGCCGACATTCTCGGGCGCAATCGAACGCATGAATATCTTTGCTTCAGTACACGCTTTTCCATTAATCGCGGTGAGTTCATTCAGATGCATCGCGCTGGCCTGCTCACGTTCATTTCAACATCCAATTGTATTCGGTGCCTTCAAGAGCTTCCTGTACGAGATCAATATTCTCAATCGATTCCGTGAGCTCGGCCGGCGCCTGCTTGATAAAACTTGGGGCCCTGTCGCTGAATGCGCCGACATTCAGCGTTTTGCTCACATTGTCGGCGATATCCTTGGCCACCAGCCCGTCGTCATCCATCATCTTCGCATAGTCGAACATCGCAAGATGGGGGTATTTCGCAGTCCAAGTCTCGACCAGCTTGATCTCGCGCTCCGTGTTGACGATGTAGTTCGACAGCTGACGCACGTTCACTACCGTCGATGTCACATCGATCTTCTCATCTTCCCGTGCGTGCCAGACCTTGTTTGCCTCGGCCAGACGCCCCGAAACGAAGGATTGCACCGCGTTGCGTCGGGTCAGATGCAGGATCGGGATGTTCCGTGAGATCGCTTCCTGTACAATGGTCGGACGCTGAACAAGTCCACGCCAGCCGCCGTCAAGCTGATGCAGGCTGCGGTATTTCACATCGACAACAAGCAGTTTGCCCGGGTGGCGTTTCGCTTGCGCCTCGAGAAACGACTCGAAGACGCCGTATTGTTCATCCGGAAGCGCCAAGGCCGGGTCTTTCGCGACCTCCTGCTTGAGGAAGGTGAAAAAGTTGGAATCCTGCCCAACATTCGACGGGTGGAAGACTTCGCCCAAGTACTTAAGATTTGGATGCTTGTCGATAACGGACCCTAGCGCGCCTGTTCCCGAGCGTTGGCGCGCGATCAGCAATGCGTATTTCATCCTGCTCCCTCAAAGGTGGGTTTCTCGTGACAATACTGTTCTGGTCGCATTATGCAACGTCCCCGGCGCCCGTGCAATTGCCTAGGCGCGACGGCAGGCAGAAGACCTTTGAAAACACGTGGGTATTTCGAGCCTTGATCGGCAGCGCCTGGGCCTGATTGTGGTCTGTCTTGACCATTGATCCGCGACCGGCCCCTGACGCGCCTGTCCGCCGCTTTCGGCTCTCGCAATAGCCACTCGTGCAAGGATACCCTGTTCATCGGATCGAGGGTTCCAATCGCGAGCGCTTTCGACACCTCATAACGGTTGCCCGGTCCGCCTGACCGAAGCAGTGGGAGCTTTGCAGGACCGCCATACTTTTCAGTGGCCACGACCCGCCCTGCCCCGCTTAATTCCCACGCTTGAACGCGCGCCGGATCTTCCTGATGGGCGCAGTGATCTTCCATGACGTACTGGTTTCCAGCGCTTTGACCCTTTTCTCTGCCTTCTCCGCCTTCTCGGTGACTTCCTTGAGCTTTTCGTCGAGAACAGCCTTGGTTTGCCGGAACTCCTCGCTCTCCTTCGTCGATTTGTCCTGGGCCTTCTCGAGCCTGGTTTCGGTGTCGAGAAGTATCTGTGCGATCTGCGTCAGCTCCCGCACCTGCAGTTCGACGCTATGCTCGAGTTCACGCACCTGTTCGGCACCACGGGCCGAGGCGGCCGCATGTGCAAGGCGTTCCTCGCTAAGCTGTTCCGTCAGAGTCTTGAGGCTTTCCTTCAGTTCGGTGATCTCGGCGTGGCTGGTCTCGAGATTGGCTTCGCGTTCCGCAAGAAGCGTCGAGATGTTTGCCAGGTCAGCGGCGTGCTGGCGGACCGTATCGTTTTGTGCAGCAAGATCATGTTCGTACCGTCTGATCTCGGTACTCATGACCTCGATCTTGCGAGCCTTCTCCGCGACCTGGCTTTGCGCGGTTGCCAGATCCCTGGCCGTCTCGTCAGCCTCGTGTGTACGCTGTTCAAGATGGCTCTTCGTAACGGCAAGCTCGTCCTTCAGCGCCGAGAGTTCTGATTGTGTCTCTTCAAGCTGGCTTTCAAAACGGTGGGCCAGTTCGCTACTGGCGGTCCGTTCGGCATCCGCCTCGTCCAGTTTCCGGGTGAGTGTGTCGACGAGAGCGCCTTGCTCTTCACTCGCTTCTTCCAGACGAGATATCTTCGCGGCGCGCTTCTCGATCTTGGCCTCGAGTTCAGCAACATGTTGCCGAAGCTCCTCCCTGGCCTTGTCGCTTTCTGCGAGCTTGCCGTCAGCTTCGGCAAGCTTGACTTCCAAGTCTTCCTTGCGCCGCTCGTTCTCGGCCTGAACGTCGGAAAGTTGCCGCTTGAGGGCCTCGACCGACTTGCCACGTTCCTCGGACTGGCCTTGCAGACCGGAATTTTCCTCTTTCAGCCTGGCGATTTCGCTCTGGCGCTCGTTGCTTTCAGTACGGGCATCCGAAAGCTTTTGCTCTAGGGTCTTGCCGGCATTTTCGCTTTCGGCCAGCCTGGCTTGGAGGCTGGAGTTCTTTGCGCCGATTTCCGCAAGTTCGCTGGTCGCCTCTCTTAGTGAACGAGATGTCTGCTGGCCCAGTTCGACCAGGCGATGAAAGGCTGGTGCCGCGGCGTCAAATTCGCTGCGGATCTGGTCGATGGTCTCGTGATCTTCCTCTTTTTCGCCCGACTCCGCCCAATCTTCCAGGATGCGGTAAAGGTTGCGAATCCATTCCGAAATGAGAGGGCTGCGCAGCACCTTGTCCGGTGTGTCGGTAAAGTGCTTCAGGTCAGGGGCGAGAAACGCATCGATCTCGGTTGCCACAGTCCGGGCCATGCGCGGAAGCTTGACCCCGAGCGAATCCTGTATCCCCTGGGCCGTTTCGGCCCAATTGTTCATGAGGCGCTGATACGACGTGAAAACGCGGGTTGTTCCGCGAGAATCCCGTTCGGCATCGAGAATGTGACGCATCCACAGGAGCATCCCGAGGTCGATGCCAATTCCGTCGCGCCGCTCAAGCGACCGGGCGACTTCGAGGGGGTGCCGGTGGGTGTGCACGACAAGTGGCGTACAGCCTTCGTTTGGAAGGATGTCCAGCCAGAACGGAAGCAGGCGGCAAATCCGCGGATCCTTGAGAACGAAGAGCCGGGACTTGCCGAATTCCTCTTGAAGCGTTGCGGCGGCCCGCTCGCGGTACTCCTCGGCACGTGCACTTTCGAACCAGCCTGGGTTGACCGAAAGCCAATCATCCCAACTGGACCCGGCGGAGGCCAGCAAACGGTCGTGAAGCAGGTAAAGCTGAGACGACTCGAAGTAACCCTTCGAATTGTGCTCGTCAGCCTTCATCTGGCTTGCTGGCAGATCACAACCGAGGATCGGCAGGGTGCCTGCCAGGGCTGACGTGCCCGAGCGGTGCATTCCGAGAACCAGCACCGCCTGCCGCGGTGATTTCGCTGATTTGGCACTCATTGAAACCTCTTCTGGATTTGACCCGCGACAGCGCTCTCTGATCCGGTTCGCTCAGGCCGCAAATTTTGGAAGGCTATACCAGATTTTCAGATCGAGTCCCGTAAGTAACTCGGTTCTTTTCAGATCGTAATTGAACCGGTCCTGAAGATCGCTCAGTTCCTGCATCGTGAAGCGGGGCAGTTCGGCGTCGGGAACGTTCTCGCTGCGTCTGACCGTCAGGCTTTCCCCATCAAATGTCAGCGGCAGCCCGGCGTTGATCTGGCCCGACGGCACGTTTTCCATGGGGTCGATGCCGAGGAAGTCTGTCGCCTGCCGGACAAAGGCTTTCGGGTCTTCGACGAGATCGTCGAACTTCATGAATAGAAAGCTGTCGTTCGGATAGCCGTTCATCCAGGCGGCGATGGACTCCGCGTAGAGAGAGGTCAGATAGGGGGACAACTCCACCCCCAGCTTGCTCGCATCCTGGATCGTCGAGCCGGGCGCATAACGCCCACGGCGCCAGTTGTGGATATAAAACGACACGGCCTTGTCGACCGGTTGGCGGAGGCAGATGATCATTTTGGGCGCCTCGGGAAGGAACCGGTGAAATCTTTCCCGAACCTTCGGCCACTGGAGATAGGTCGTCGACCCTTCTGCGCGCCACGGTGTGTCTCCGGCATCGGCAAAATACGTGCTCAGGTACTCTTCGTAATCCGACTGTTCCCAGTGTTTCTTCTTCGAGAAGAAAAACGTTTCCTTGGGTTCGGAAAAGAAGACATCCGGATGATTGGCGAGTGCCCGGGCAAGATACGTCGTACCGGCTTTCTGCGCACCAAGAATGAACAAGTTCGGAGCTTTCATGTACTCTTTACTCCACTTGCTTCGTACGTTCGTCGGGCAACTCAGGCCCGCTCTCCTTACAGAACTTGATCTCTGACGCTCCTTGTTTCACTGACTCGACTTTCACTTGCCGTCCGTACCAGCGCGAGCGACTTCGTCAGGTCTTGACACCACCTCGATGGCGGAGATCATTTCCACGTCCTGACTGTACCGCTCGGCAACGAATTCCCGAACCTTCTCCGTCGTGAAGTTCTTCTTGCCGAGTTCCCTTCCCTCGACTTGATAGTGACGCAAGTCCGAAACGGGAACCGACGTCAACACTTCGGAGGACGCAGTGCGCACTTCCATGGAGGAATTGACCTTTCTGCCGAACCATTTTCGGGAACGTCCCGGCCCGATCAACGAACGCATGGATTGTTGCAGGTGATCAATCCTGATCGCGTCGGTATACTTGATATCCCACAAGTGAGCCTTTTGCGGCCAGAGATGACGGTCCAATTGCTTGAAATCATGCTTCGCGTAGTCGATGAAGTCGTCGAAAGTCGCGTCGTCGAAACGCAGCCCGGTCAATCCCTCGAAGTTGCGCTTGATATCCTTGGCGCCCTTATCTGCAATGAACTTGTTGGTAAAAACCGAAATCAGACGATCCAGCGGATCCCGGTAGACAAAAACCGTGTTGTCGTAAGCATCTACGTTGCGCAGGTTTTTGCGGAGAACCAGGAATTCCTTCATGTTTCCGGACAGGAGAAAGTCTTCTCGACTCCTCTGTTTTTTGCCTTCGGCAGGGGGATGGAGGCGGTGGTATTCGTCGTTCAGGAGTCTCCTGAATGCAGTGCAGGCATTCTTTCGAATGTATGCATAGAGTATCTTCCGGCCGCCTAGGTTAATTTCATAATGGCCCGTGTTGTGATGAAACTCGTCTTTCTTGAAGGACGGACGATAGGCCATTTGTACTCCAGCTTCCGATGCGGTTCATTCCATATATTCTTGTTGGAATGAACGCCAGTGATTAGTGCCTATTAAACCCGATGTATCAACCAGCCTGAGCGAACAAACGCTCTGATTGCCCATTGCGAGGGACGCAGTGCAGACGCGAGGGCCGGTCAAGGTCGTTTCCAAACGGCAAGGGCCGAATTCTTCGGTCACTCATTCCGCCCTCGTGAACACCAAGACCGGATGCCAATCATAGTGGCTGACGCTGCTCGCATATCGTTTCGCGACCTTCCCGACCAGCCCCAATTGGGCGAGGTGGTCAGTGAACTTCGGGTCATCCCGAACCCCTGCGACGAACAGCGTGCCTCCGGCCGACAAAAGGCGTGCCGCTTCGGTCAGCCGGCGTTCTGCCGCGGCCGCGTCATCGGGTAGCCCGTTCAAAAGAACAACCTGCAGCCGTCCGTTTGCCAGGTTGGTGGAGCCTGCACGCGCCAGTTCGGCATCCAACGCCTCACCGGCGTCCACACGCCCCTGGAATTGCTCGCGCCAGAACCCCTCGATGGACTCCGGCACATCAACCGCGAGGGCAAGTAGCCGCCGATAGAGCAGGATGGATTCCGACAACGCACGGTGAATAGACCGGGCCCGCCGTGTCGAATTGCAATGCGGGCACCGGGCCTCGCCGCTGAGGTCGGAAAAGCTGGCACTCTGCCGACCGCACGCGTTGCAGTGCGTGACCTCGCGCCGGGCGATAGAGTCAAGCGCAGACAGGTCTTTCAGCATGGGCGGATGCAAAGCCGCGTGGCTTTCGTCGATCCGGTGCATCAGGCCAGGCCGGGTCTTGTTGAACAGCGCCATAAGGCCCGGAACCTCGCCGAGTTTCCAGCCGCAACTTTCCACGTAGTAGCTGAACTCGACATCTGTCGAGCTGTGCGGAACCTCGTCCGAGAATCCGCCGATCTGGTCGATCATCTTCCGCCGCAGGATGAAGAAGCCGCCCTGCACATGGCTGAACACACGATCCGGGTTGTCCCCGGCAAAGCCGGGATTGCGGAACTTGTCGAACAGTTGCTGGGCAACCGGGTAATCGCGGCCATGCAGGTAGCTCGGAGAGTAGCACAGCGTTCCGGCCTGACCGACATCCGGGTGGGCGGTCATGTAACTGACGAATGTCTTTTCCCAGCCGTAGTTGGTTGTCATGCCTTCCTTCCCGCAGACGTAGATCGCGTAGTCGGAGCGGCCGTGCTCAAGGCAGATATTCGTGCCAGGCCCGACGAACGCATTCTCGCGGTTCAGCACGAGCGTGAAATTGTCGTGTTCCCCGTACACCGAGAGAAGGTGTGACAGGGTCTCCCTGTCGCTTCCGTTGTCGCATACGACAAGATGGAATGGCAGGGAGGTGAACTTGTAAAGCCGTCTGATGACTTCCGAAACCTGGATCAGATTGTTCCAGCTCACGATCATCAGGTCGATCGTCTCGTTCGACCAGACCCGAAGCAGGTTCTCGACAAGATCCGGGCCGTTGTGATTGCGCCGTAGCCGCGCCTCGGCATTCTCCATGATGCACGAGACAGCCGTTTCCGGCATGGCGTAGAAGCTTCGGATCTTGTCGGCCAGCGCCTTCGGGTTCGGGTCACAGACAAAACCGGTGATATTGTCACTGACCAGGTCGGGGATCCCGGCAATTTCCGTGGTCAGCACGGGCAGCCCTGCCGCGATCGCCTCCATCAGTGTCGTCGGAATGCCATCCATGTCGCCGTCCTGAGCGCGGACGCTGGGACAGGCGAAAAGATCGTGACTCCGGAACACCTCGAGCAGGGCTTCACGCCCCTTTACGGGACCGTGCAGTTTGACGTTGGTGATATTCTCCTTTGCAATCAGCTCTCTGTACGTTTCTTCAAGTTCGCCGTAGCCGTAAAGGTTGATCGTTATTTCGTCCCTCTCCAGCAACTTGCCGGCACGGATCAACTGATCGAGTCCCTTCTTCTCGGCAAAGCGCGAGACTGCGCACACCTGCCGCTTCTGACGGCTCTCCCGCTTCTCGATCTTGCCGCCTGCGAACAGGTCAGGATCAACGCAGTTGGAGTTGATCACCAACTTGTCGCCCGGCACGCCCCGGCTTTCGAGATACCTCCGGTGAAAGCGCGACAGCGTGAAGATCTTTCGACAGTACGGCGACTGGGCGAACTCGCTGATCTTGTTTTTCATCGCGTTCTTGTAGCGGAAGATATCCTGAGCGTGCGCGATGCAGGTAAACGGAATCTCGGCCTTTTCGCAGGCGGGCCAGACCATGTCAGTCACAGTCGGGTAAACGAAATGGGCGTGCACTGCGTTGCAGCCGGTTTCCTTCAACCTCTCCGCGAGATGCTCATGATCACGGACTCGCTCCCATTCGATCTCGAAGTCAGGCTTGAAATCGGGATATGGCGATTGCCTGCAGAACACCCGCACATCGTAGCCCTGGCTACGCAGCAGGCGCAGTTCGTTCAGGACGAAGGTTTCCGAGGGCACCGGGAAATGCCAGCAGAAATACGCGATGCGCAAGGTATCGCGCGGTATCGGGTCCAGGTCACCTCTTGCCGGCAGAACCATGCGTTTCTGTGCGGGCGCCGGTTCAGCCAGCAGCCCGTCATAAACTGCCCGCATCTGCCGGGCGTAAGCGTCCCGTCCGAACTTTATCGTGACTTCGTCTTGCGCCTTGGCGCCCATCTTCACCTTGAGATCGCGGTCATTGGCGAGGCGAAGCACGGCGTTTGCCACGCCCTCAATATCACCGACTCCAACCACGAATCCGGTTTCGCCGTCACGCACGAACTCGGGCGGCGCCCCGTGATCGTATACCACCACCGGGCGTTTTGCCGCCATGGCCTCGAGCACCGTCCGACCGAACGACTCTCGGAAATTCGACAGGCTGAGCAGAACATCCGTTTCGGCGATCGCCTTTGCCGGGGTGTCGCGGTAGCCCAGAATCTTCAGCGAGGCCGGCAATTTGCCCGACGCGATTTCCGCCGCGATTTCCGCCGTGTGGTCGGTTTCCGGTCCGATGAGGTGAAACTGCACGTCTGGCCGCTCGGCCGCAACGCGGGCCGCAACCCGTGCAAAATCCCATATGCCTTTCTTGGGTATGTTCGAACTTATCATGCCGACCCGAAGCGCCCCTTCGGACTGTGGGGCGGGCAAGGTCAGCAGTTCCTCGAAATCGACCGTGTTGTAGACGAGATCGGGCGTGTGACCGTCGATGGTGAAATCGGATCGCGTCGCTTCCGAGTTCGCTATGACCCGATCGTTGTTGTCCCAGAGGGTGCTGATGATGGCATCGGCAGTCTGACCGATCTGGTTGCGCAGGTGGCTGTCGTGCCGGATCAGTTCGCGCACATGCACGATACTGCGCACCCCCATACGCTTGGCAGCCATTCGGGGTTCACGAAGAACGATCGTGTTGGAATGCACCACGTCGACCTGCTCGTCGACCATGATGCGGGCGAACCCGGCGATAGCGCGTTCATTGGGCTGTTCCCCGCCCCGCCACCAGCCGTAGCGCATGACGTATACGGCATGGGCCTTGTCGCACAGGGTTTCGAAGTAGGTGGCGTTCCCGACACTGGGCACGGTTACAATGACGTTGAAATCGAGGGCATTCAGCCCGTCGAGCATGTCAATCAGGCTGCGTTCCCCTCCGAACAACGTCTTGCCGGCCACATGGCTGCACAGCATGACCGTTGGACGCCCGGGACGCAGTTGAATACGCCCCTCGTGGCGATTCGGTAGCGCCCTGTCCTGCGACAGTCCATCCGTAACAGGCCTTGGAACCTGGTAGGAATCGCGGCCTTCCTTCTGGCCGTAGCGGATGTAATGCACAAGCGGATTGAGATTGCTGCGCGCCACGTCCGCGTTGGCCTGGAGATATTTCTGAACGTCGAACTTGGGCCCCGGGCTCCGGTGGAGCCGCATGCCAAGCCACAGGTAATGCTGCAACGGGTCCATGCCCATGATCTTTACGTCGGGGTTTCGGGCCGAATACCATTCCGGGTCGAACAGGTTGGACGCGAGCAGCTCGTTCTGATCAAGTTCCTTGGGCGGCATCGGATACTCCGGCAATTCAACAGGATCAATTGGTCGTTCAGCAAAAGTCGTCCTTCGGCTTCCATACTCCAGCCACAACTCAAGGTCCATTTAGTCTAAATTAAGAAATGCCCGCAGTCGGCAGAATCCGGCGAGGATTATGGTGCATCGCTGTTTTAGAACATTTGATCTGTTGTTCAAAGGCATTGTGAGCGCTAGGTTGCATTCACCCGTTTAGCGATATCGACGATCACATGCGTTGTTCCGTCGCTTTCTTACCGAATACCTGTACGCGAAGGGGAAACCGAGGCGCTTACGATCAACTTCTAGATCATAATTGCATCTATGCTCGAATTCCGGAATAGGCCTCCAACTCGCTTGAGCTGGTGATTGCCTCAGCCAGATACTTACGCTGCATTTGCAGCTCATGCTCAGAGTAACTGTCGATTGAGGGGACACGGGATTCCAAAAAACGATTGATCATACCTTCATCCATGCCAGACGTCTCAAGAAAAGCCTTGTTCCCCTTCTCGTAGTGAGAGTTAATCTGCCTTCGATGATCATCCGAAAGAACCAAGTTCCGCGGATTACGAGACAGCTCAAGACCCGCTTTTTTCATTGCCACCATTAAACGTTTTGGGTCGATGTCGTTGGTGCACGCAAGCGCCCGAAGTGCGAGAGCAGTCAAATCATCGAATGTCGGATTCGCCTGCCCCTTTTTTCGCGGGTTTACTCTTGGTATATTCGTCACCTCGGTGAAATCCGAAATGATATCACTGTTAGGAAACAAATCTCGCGCAAACGCACGAACAGAAAACTGGGCGTCAGGCAATGCTCGTCGCCATTCGTTCAAAATCAAATTCCAGTTCGCAAAATCTCTCTTCAGCGCAACATTTACCCATTCGTCGAACTCAAGGTTCAAACCCCATTGTTGCCAGCCACTATAGATTACCTCTGATTGGGGCCTTACGTATAAGACAACGTGAACGTTCCCAAAGTCCGACATTGGTGCTAGAGCTGCAGATAAGTCCTTTATCGAGGCCATGGAACAGAACCCCTCCGAACTTATCGCATAAGTTACAGTTGGATCATGCCATTCAAGCTTTGCCAGCCTCTTCCGAACCCAGTTCGCTCCGCCCTTAGTAAGTTGTGGCATTAATTTCGAATGCGATTTTGCCGCCCGAAGTTCAGTGCCGAGCTTAGGATCAAGGTAGTGGACTCCCCTCTTAGCTAATTCAAATCGACCAAAGAATAAGTAGCCCTGTAGCGCACTGCTACCGCATTTCTGTCCACCTATATGCAGTATGATCTTGGATCGTAGCTTGGTCATCTAACCAATTTTCTCCGGTCACAAAACTCAGCCCAAAGCTGGGTAAAGCCCTCGTCAGGATTCATAGATCGTCCTAGTTCTATTGGATAACTCAAGAAATGCGGGCGCTTCTTATCGGGCAAGCAACCCGACAAGTAGCGTTCTGCCAACCCGCAAAAGATGTGGTCCGGGGAAAAAGCATCTGTAAGTTCATAGTGAAAATAGCGTGTTCGGCAAAATATGACCCGCCGATAGAATACGGCAAGAAGTGGAAGGAGTTGCCGAAAGAAAGAATCTCCATAGATCAAAACAGTCTTATCAGTTAAGGAGCGGCTTGATGACACAAGGATGCAAATCCCGTCGTTTCCGCCCTTTACTCCGTTCGTCGCCATGTCGATCTGCAATTTTTGTTGATCCAAGACTCTGGCTGTTTCGACATGCGGGGGATCAAATTTCCGACCGAGATCTCCAGAAAATCCAGGCTTGTCCTTTAAGAGCGCTCTTAGTTCCCGCATTCCGTCCGCAATAATTTCCGGAAAGGCGCTGCCAAGAATAGCCTCAGTCATCAAAAGGCAGCCGGGCGCTGAGTAATGCGTATCTGTGCGAAAAAACGCTGCCGAATTGTCTTGAAACTGGGACAACGGATAGCAAACGGAGTGCATCAGCCCCGCATCAACCAGTTCGGGTAAGTATGAGCGTTCAAATAACGACTGGAAAGTTCCGACTTCTTTGAGTTCGTTACGAAGCGCCACACATTTTTCCGGAAAAACCACCGTGGTGAAATGACGTCCGGTCTTGACGCAGTATTCCGAACGCTGTCGCAGGTTATCGGCAAAGTTTCTTACCGATCGAGGCTTAGGATTAGCGCCGCCGGTGAAGTAAGGAAAAACGCTATGTCGCCCGCCAGAGAGAAACAGATACCCAGTTCCCCCAATATACACACCTGTTTCTTCTTCTGTGGTGGTACTCATTGAAGTGAGCCCTTACAATTCAGTTCGAGCCCCCATGACATTGCCCATTCAGCAATCAAAGGCGAGGCTTCAAGTTCTGGTATGGTTGTCTTCCGGACGTTTTCCAGCTCAGATCAATCGGATGTCGGATATCAATTAAGCGTTTTCACCTGCGCCGGCAATTCAAAAAGCTGTTGGATCTTTTCTGAGAACACGGTCGCCCGAGCCTCGAACGAGTGATTGCGCGCCACCCAGTCGGCGGCCTCTCGGCGCATCTCCGGATCTGTCCCGTCGGGGGCACGAAGGATGTCCGCGAACTCCTGTTCGGTGCGAAAGACGTCGTAATAGCGTTCCGGCACGATATCTTCCAGACAGCGAACGGAATCGACAACCAGATGGCCGCCCGACCCGAGCACGTCGAATACCCGGTTCGAAATGTAGCCCATGTCCCGCATGTAGTCCCAGTGATCACACACCACGAGGCGGCTTGCGCCGTAGAGCTCGCTCAGCACCGCGTTCGGGATTACCCCCCCCTTTTGCCTGTCACTCTCAATGAAAGGGGCCCATCCGGCGCCGTAGATGTCGAGTTCGAGGTCGTTCTCCAACGCCCACTTGGCCGGCCTGCGGAATTCCCCGCGGGAATTCGCCACGTAAACCGCCCGGTCCGTCCGAGCTTCCCACGTGTCCGCGTCGAAGAAGAACCTGTCGGTGTCGGTACACTGCGCCATGAACTCGACCTTGCCCGGAACAAGTTGGTCCAGAAGTCCGGTATGGTACTCGGAGGCGACATAGACCTGATCGTAACCCATCATCTCATCGATGCAGATCAGTTCCGGGTGGCTGATCATCCAAAGGATGTTTTTCTGATGAAGTTTCGGACGATAGTCGATGCGGCCGCGCAGTACGATGACCACGTCGTCGGAGGATGCCATGCCACAATACCAGTCTTCGCGACAGTCTACCCTGACCACGTATCCCAGCCTGCGAAGTGCATTGGCTAGGCCGTTGGCAAAATGAAAATCACCCCATTCTTCCCGGCGATAGCTGGCGGCAGCGCACTTGATCGAAATTCGCAGCTTCGTTTCGCTCGCAAGGGTTCGCAGAAGAGACCTGGCCCTGACATCGTAAGTGTGATCGTGCCGGACGACCTTTTGTATTTCCGCGACCCGTGCCTGGCGCGCATCCTCGTGATCGAGCCAAAAGTTCATGACGTTGCGAAGGCTTTCACCGCCCGAGTATGTCGGCACCAGATCCCCGAACCGTTCACTGCAGCCGCGTTCGTCGTTCGAGATCAATAGCGCCCCGGCGGCCATGGCATCGAAGGCCTGGGGGCTGACACTTCCCCAGGCTTTCGAGGCTAGGGGTGTATCATCCAGCACGACACGGGCAGAGGCGTAGACATCTGGCAGGCTGGAGGCCTCGACCTGCCCTTCGCCGATCTGGCCCAGCGCCGTTTTTTCCCAGCCTGTCCCGAAGACCCTGCCCTTGCCGCTGATCCTGTCGGGCCGGAGATGAAACTCGATCTCGCGCGGTGTACCGGTCCGGTCGCCTGCAAGGCAATAATCACACGCCCACTCGCTCCTCGGCTTGGCGTCCGCAAGTGCACGATGCGCGGCAGCGGCCGGAAGCACATGAACGGATCGTCCCAGTACCTTTTCCAGGTAGGTCGCCGCCGCATCCGACGTGGCGAAGAGGTGATCATAGGCCTGGGTGACCGGCTCTTCCGCACACTGGTCGAACCATTCGTACATCCATCTGACGGTAGTGAGCCACGGGCCGGATTTCTCGATCTTGCGCGGATCGAACCGATCGGTCAGCACGACGGCGAAATCGACACCAGCGAGGTCATACCAATCGCTTTCCGGAACGTGACGAAAATGGCAGGCCACCACGTCCTGCAGGGCCATGCCCAGCCCGCGCGCCATGGCCTCGCCGTCACTTGGCATGCCGGACCCCTCCGAGGCCGAGATGAAAGCCACGACCGGTCTCGATCCTGTCATCAGTGCCGGGTCGGTCAAACAGGTCGCTTTGATCATGCGCCTCAAGTAGGCACCCCAGCGATGGGTGAAGACCTCGTTGTTCTTCCTGATCCGAAGCGCCGTGTGGCTCGAGGCCTGGCGGCTGTGGCCCCGGTGGTGGACAATTGCGATGTCGTTTGCACAAATCACATCCAGCCCCAGGTCCCGTCCGACCTTGAGGCAAAGGTCCACGTCCTCGAGGCCATATGAGTATCGCTCGTCGAAGCCCCCCACGGCTTCGAAATCCCCACGCCGCATTGCAAGAAACGCACCCGTTACGGCGATGCACCGCGTCGCCGCGAGGTCTGCATCGGTTTCCATGCCGTTGCGTGCCTCGTAGGGGCGAATGAAGTCCTCCGTCGAAACCTCGGCGTTCAGGAACACGCCCAGATGCTGGTCGATCCGAAACTCGGCTGGGGTGTTGGACGGGACGCGATCAACAAGCCGCGCCCCCACCACGCCGATGTTTGCCGCGCGGAGATAAGACCGGACTTGCGCAGTGAACGCTTGCGAGAAAACAAGATCGTTGTTTGCGAAAACAAGCACCTCCCCGCTGGCAAGGCGGGCGCCGAAATTGCTCGAATCCGAAAAGCTGTAGTTCCCATTGCGTGGAATAAAGCGAATGTTTGCGCCCGCTTTGGCATGGCGTTCACACACACGTTCCGAGGCGTCGTCGGAACCGTGATCTACGACGATCCATTCGATGTCGGTCGAAAGGTCTTCTCTGGCGCAGGAACGAAACATCTCGTCCAGCAATTCGGCGCCATTTCGGTTCACAATGACCACTGACAGGCCCTCACCTGTCTCTACGGCACCGCGATGTTCAACTGTGCGTGGAGCGGGAAGTTTGGCTCTCGATACCTCCCCGGGCAGTCCGGAACGCACGTGTGACGCGTTCCTGATGTGGTCCTCGGCCCCGGCGGACACGACTGAAAGCCGGGCTTCGCTTAGAACCGCCATGTTCGGCGGTAGCTCGAACCTGAACCCGCAAGACCCTCGGCCCCCGTGCAGATTTTGCACTTCCTTTCGATAGAAGCGGGTTCTTGTATGAGCGAATGGCTCGTCGTCGAGTTTTAGGATCAAGTCGACGTTTGCATCCGGTTCTTCCTGACAGACGGCCCATCCGGTAACCTCGTTCGATCCGAAGCTTTCAACCTCTCCGGAAACGGTCGCATTGGCAGGCATGGCCGGCGCATCCGGCTTCAGCACCCAAGCCGAGGTATCAGCAGGCCTGTCGAGTGGCAGGAACGTCACCTCGGGCCGGCTCTCTATGTCCGTGAATGCCACCGATATGGGAAGATGGCGTTGACCCGGCCGCAAGGGAACCTTGAACACAAAACGGTAGGCCCCCTCTGCATCCGGAAGCGATGCGTTGCCAGCCGGTGACCTCGCAACAGTCGAGGCAAGGATCGTTTCTCCACATGAGAGTTCAAGCCTGACCGGCATGCCCGGAAAGGCGGGGTGTACGACCTCTCCTTCAACCTCGAGCACATGATTTGCCACTTTGCCTTCGTGTATGTGCAGGAAATCAGATACCGGGGCGTCCTCGATGTAAGACTTGCCAAGCCTCCCCATCCACAAGGGACAGGTTGCCGTCGGGTCCTGTTGCAACTGAAGCATTGCACCGACCTCGAGTGCAGGCTCGAACGTCGCAATGAGACCCGCATCGGCGGATTGAAACCCACCTATATCGACGGGCCCGGAACGCCTGACCGCCCCAGACCGTCCGGAATTCATTTCGCCCCACCTCAGGGTATCGGCTTTCGTGAACGCCCAGCCAGAAATGTGACCCTGATCCGCCCTTGCGGAAACACCGTAGACCGGCTGCGCACTCAGGTGAGCCTGCAGGTCGGGCACTGGCCGAACCTCAAACCGGGCCAGCGGCAGTGCGCCCTTGTCGTGGAGATTTTGCCGGGTCGAATGCTCCAACTCTCCTTCAAACCAATCATAGGCGCATTCGGCGAGGAGGAATTGAGCATCTCTCGGCAAGTCGACGACAACGTCGGCGCGCTGCTCGGCCCCCATCGGCATGACGAGGAAAGTACCGGCAAGGTCGAACCAGTGGCCAGGCTCGAGCTTCAACCGAACAGGGGGGGCGGCGGGAACCTCGGCACGGCTGCCCGTCCGAAGATTCGTGACGGCGACGAACGGTTTCAGCACCGCACTCTTGTCAGAACTCAATGGCAAGATGACGAACCGGGCCCCAAGAACTGGCTTGTCTTCGGGATTCACCTTGAGATGCAACCGGACCCAGCCCTCTCCCGGCGCCGTGACGATACGGATGGTCGGGTGCCCGAGATAATTCAGGAGGTCGGCCGTCACCGGTGACGCGGTTGCCGACGACCGCCACTCGACTGACACGGCGTCCGATAATTGCATGGCTGAGCCGGACGTCGGGAACGTCCCTGTTCCGGACCAGTCAGACCTCATTCAATGACCCTCCGTCCTGTCTGCGAGGATCGACACGCCAAGACGCCGGCGCGGATCGACCTGCCAACGCCCCATCGCCCGGATGAAGCCAGGCTCGGACGAAAGTATGAAGCGATATCGACCTTCACCACAAGGACAGTATCAGGCGCCGCCCTGGTCGCAAGAACTGGTAACAAGATAACAGGTACCGGGCGCAACCGCGGCACCGATCCGCAAGGCATTCTGTCCAACGTTCATTCTTCAAGGCGTTTCAGCAGGTACTTGCCGTATTCGTTCTTGCTGCATTGCTGCGCCCGTTCGCGCAAGGAGTCCCGATCGATCCAGCCCTTGTCGAACGCGATCTCTTCCGGACAACCTGTCTGAAGGCCTTGGCGATTCTGCAGGGTGCGCACGAAATTGCCGGCATCGAGCAACGAGCCATGCGTCCCTGTATCCAGCCAGGCATAGCCCCGTCCCATGCGCTCGACGGACAACATCCCCTCGTCAAGATACATTTCAAGCAGGGTGGTGATCTCAAGCTCGCCCCGCGCCGACGGCTGCACCTCCCGCGCTCTCCGGGGCGCATCCCCGTCGAGAAAGTAAAGTCCCGTCACCGCGAAGTTTGACGGCGGCACCTCGGGCTTTTCGATGATCTTGGTGGCTTGGCCTTCCTTGTCGAAGGCAACGACGCCATACCGCTCGGGGTCCGAGACGCGATACCCGAAGACCGTGCCACCCTTGTCCTGCGCGTCGGCGCTCGTCAGAAGCTGCGACAACCCATGGCCGAAGAAGATGTTGTCCCCAAGAACCATCGCCGAAGGCGCCCCGGCAAGAAACTCGTCCGCCAGGATATAGGCTTGGGCGAGGCCATCAGGGCTGGGTTGGACGATGTAGGTGAAAGACATGCCCCATTGGCTGCCATCCCCCAGAAGCCGTTGGAAGGCTTCCTGGTCCGCGGGGGTGGTAATGATGGCCACCTCGCGGATCCCCGTAAGCATGAGGACCGACAGGGGATAATATATCATCGGCTTGTCGTAGATCGGCATGAGCTGTTTGGAGACACCGATCGTGATGGGATAGAGGCGCGTCCCCGAGCCGCCGGCAAGAATAATGCCTTTTCGTGATTGTGACATCGGACGTCACTCCTTCTGTGTATCTTCTTTTGGCGGGAATAGCAGGTCGGCAGGACCGAACCGGGATAGATATAGCTCAATATCTGCCGTGTAAATCTCGGCAACGCGGTCGACCAGTGCGGCGTCGTAGAGGCTTTCATGAGCAGGTGACTTGCCCACACGCTTCATATCGGCAAGCTCGGCAAGTGACGTATCGGCAAAACACTTCCCTGACAGAAGTTCGAACCGGTCGGTACCGTGCCGCGTGAGTGGGCGGGCATCGATGATGGACAATCCGCTCTCCCGCTCGATGTGGGGGATAGAAGCCTTGAACTGCTCAAGCGGATAATAGGCGTCGTATTCCTCGTAGACCAGAAAATCCTCCTGTGGCCGCCAGTGGATGTTGGCGCGAAGGTTTTCCGGCGTGGCGATAGCCTCGACGAAATCGCGGAACGTCAGGGCGCTCTCATCGATCTCGTCATTCTCAAGGCGGTACAGGCTCCAGAATTCAGGCGTCTTGGAGACGATCTTGTCGAGAAACACGCTGGCCAGGCGGGCATAGGGGCAACGAAGTATCACGAAGGTGAACCGGGCCGTCACCAGCTCGCGCAGGGTGGCGGCAAATGTCCTGTTGTTGGGATGGATCCATGTCCAGTTTTCGGTTCCGTCAATGCATCCGTTGGCATTGGCCAGGCTCACGCGCATGGTCGAACAGGCATTCTTCGGTATGAAGGTATAAACGGCATCCGAGGCATAGCAGACAAGGGCATGCCCCGCTGCAAAGGTGTGGGCTTCGTTTGCACCCAGACCAACGTTCATCTTCCTTGGATGCCTAAGGAGCCGCCGCTGCATCTTACGTCGACAGGTCCGCCAGCACGCGCCCGAGGCTCTCGTGCCAATCCGGCCTAGTCACACCAAAGGAGGCCTGCAGGGAGGAGCAATCCATTCGCGAGTTGCCGGGCCGTTTCGCTTTCGTCGGATACGCGGACGCCGGTATCCCCTCTACCGAAACCTTGAGATCGGCCTGCGCGAATATCTCGCGGGCGAAATCGGCCCAACTCACATCGGGCCGACCGGAGAAGTGGTAGATGCCACCCTGGCCAGTCGCACCGCTCAGGCCACGCGCGACGGCAAGACAGGCCTGCGCGATATCACCCGCCTCGGTCGGACCACCGATCTGGTCTTCGACAATCGTCAGGTGGTCCTTCGTTTCCGCGAGGCGCAGCATCGTCTTGACGAAATTACTGCCATGGGAAGAAAAAACCCAGGAAGTTCGAAGGATGGCGAACGTCCCGCCGGCCACCACCACGCCACGCTCGCCTGCCAGTTTGCTTCGACCATAGGCCCCCAGCGGTGCGGTTTCGTCTTCCGGCAGCCACGGCTTCACGCCGCTCCCGTCGAAGACGTAATCGGTGGAGATGTGCACGAAAGGCAATCCACGCTCGGCGGCGGCCCGGGCCATGGCCGCCGGGGCATCGCCGTTGATCACCGTGGCAAGCGCCTCTTCGTCCTCCGCCTTGTCGACTGCGGTGTAAGCGGCGGCGTTGATCACGCCCGTGGCGTCCGTGTCGCGAATAATCGCGGCACATGCGTCCGGATCCGCAAGGTCTGCCTCCGCCCTACCGAGACAGACGACATCATCACCCCCGACCCGCGCGAGTTCGGTCGCCACCTGCCCCGTCTTGCCGAAGACCAGAACCGCCATGCCGACTAACCCGCCTTCCCAAGGCGCTCGCCGACGCCCTGGCGACTCTGCAGCGCCCGCCACCAGCTCTCGTTGTCGAGATACCACTGCACGGTCCGTTCCAGCCCCTCGGCCAACGTCACCGATGGACGCCAGCCAAGTTCTTCGCGAATCCGTGTCGGGTCGATTGCATAGCGCAGGTCGTGGCCGGGGCGGTCGTCCACGAAGGCTATCTGCTCCGCGTATTCGCCGCCGCCGTCTCGCGGGCGCTTCTCGTCCAGGATGGCGCAGATCCGCCGGACGATCTCGATGTTGGTGGCTTCGTTCTCGCCGCCGATATTGTAGGAGCGGCCGAGGGCGCCTTTCTCCAGAACCGTCAGCAGCGCGTCGGCGTGATCCTCGACATAAAGCCAGTCACGCACGTTCTCGCCCTTGCCGTAGACCGGCAGCGGCTTGCCCGCCAAGGCGTTCAGGATGATCACCGGGATCAGCTTCTCGGGGAAGTGATAGGGCCCGTAATTGTTCGAACAGTTCGACAGCACCACCGGCAGCCCGTAGGTCTCGTGCCATGCCCGGACCAGGTGATCCGACGCAGCCTTCGACGCCGAGTAGGGCGAGCGCGGGTCGTAGGGCGTCTCCTCGGTGAACTTCCCCGTGGTGCCCAGCGACCCGAACACCTCGTCGGTCGAGATATGGTGGAACCGGAACCCTTCGGGCTTCCCCTGCCCCGCCCAGTACTTCCGCGCCGCCTCAAGCAGCGTGTAGGTTCCCGTCACGTTGGTCTCGATGAAGGTCCCCGGACCGTCGATCGACCGGTCTACGTGGCTTTCCGCGGCCAAGTGCATCACGGCATCCGGCTGATGCGTCTCGAACACCCGGTCCAGGGCCGCCCCATCCCGAATATCCACCTCCTCGAAAGCATAAAGCGGGCTGTCGGCCACGTCCTCCACGTTCTCCAGGCAGGCCGCATAGGTGAGCGCATCGAGGTTCACCACCTCGTGCCTGCGCGACACGGCCAACCGCACCACGGCTGACCCGATGAAACCGGCTCCGCCCGTCACCAGAAGCTTCATGCCGCCCCCTCCCAGACGAAGGGGCTGTCGAAGTTTTTCATGAGCGGCGCCTTGGCATCCTTCTCGGAAAGAATGGCCTCATCCGCATCCATGCCCCAATCGATTCCGATCTCCGGGTCGTCGAACCGCACCGCCCCGTCACACTCGGGAGCGTAGTAATCGGTGCACTTGTAGATGATCTCGGTATCGGGCTCACGCGTCGCGAACCCGTGCAGGAACCCCTCTGGAATGAACAACTGCCTGCCGTTCTCGAAGCTCAGTTCGACCCCCACCCACTTGCCGAAAGTCGGGCTACCCTTGCGAATGTCCACGGCCACATCGAAAAGCCGGCCCCGACCACATCGCACCAGCTTGGCCTGCGCATGCGGTGGCGACTGGAAATGCAGACCCCGCACCGTACCCGGCTTGGCCGAGAGGGAATGGTTATCCTGCACGAACGACGCGTCAATCCCGGCCTCCGCCAGCCGGCGCAAGTTCCAGCTTTCCGAAAAAAAGCCCCGCGCATCTCCATGACGCTGCGGCGTCAGGATCACGACCCCCCCGAGCTCGGTCTGTTCAACGTGCAATTCGCTCTCCATCGTTACACAGGGGTATGAGCAATATGACCCGTATTTTGTGTTCCCCCGAAATGCAAGTACGGAGCCCTGGCCAAGCGTCTTCCGGCGTGTAGAGCATGGATAACGGCAAGAATTACGGGCGATGCCGAATTTGACGTCCGATCCGGCCATCCAACGGCCGGACCAACAAGTACATCCCGACCGCCCTGCGATTTCGCAGAGGAAGGCGTCTTCAGCGAATATGGCGACGGAAATGGCGGTGCATACCTCATTCTGCCCAAACCACATTGCCATCGACCAGACAGCTCCGCCATCGCCCGCAGTTTTGTTGAAAATTTAGGCAGAAAATGAATGAAATAAATTCATACTTATCAGAACCTTAACCCCTCTCAAGCCAGCGCTTCCAACAAATGACACAAGTTCGACACCTTTCAACCCACAATTGCTGTATAGTGTACTTTCAGCACTAACCTGCCTGTCGAAAGCGGCATGGTTAATTGGGCCAGTTTGAAAGGGGGTTTGATTGCGCCCGGCCATCGGCAAGCAGTTCCCGCCGCGAGATCCAGAAAGCTGGAAAGGAACATGTTATGCTGAAATACTGTATCCTTGTTGCCGGCATCACGCTTTGCAACGGAACATTGGCCCTGGCGCAGGCTCCCGCGCCGACCCAACAACACAATACCAACATGCTCTGGTTCGAGAACTGGACCGGACTGAGCGACGCCATGTTGCGCGTCGCATCCCCGGACGGTCAGGTCGAAACGATCAGGCAGGCGTCCGGCACGCCGGTTTACCACCTTTCCGGCACCACGGTAGCTGACGGCATCTATCGCTACGAGTTGCGCGCATCCCCTGAAATCCGATCCCGCTACGGCAGCGGGAACGCAACCCAATACACCGCCAACGCATCCGAAACGCCGACCAAGGTCTTCTACCGGTCGGGCGCCTTCCTCGTGCAGGGCGGCGCAATCGTCACCCCCGAAACAACAACGGAGACCCGCACCAGCGACTGACCCCGGCGTCGCACTTACCGAGTACCATGACTGAATTTCATTTGGTTAACCAAGGAGCTCACGATGACCAGTATCTACAAATCCAGCCTGCTTACCACTGTCGCAACGCTTGGCTTGGCCAGTGCCGCCACGGCACAAGAAGCCGAGTTCCTGTTCGGTGTAGACATCTCTGATCTCACCGATAGCAGCGCCGACCTGTTCGTGGTCGACAACACTGCCCTGGATGGCTTTACCTGCATTGGCAACGATTGTTCGGACGGGATGGATTTCGAACCCTCCGATCCTTTGACCGACGGCATACTGATGCTCAACGACTCGTTCACATGGGTCGATTTCCGCGACTCGGGCGACAACGTCACCAACCCCGGGGCGGACTGGCGGTTGCGGATCAATGACGACACCAGCTTCACGGGCGGCGGGATAAACCGCTTCTCGGTTCAGGATCTTGAGGCCAGCACCATTCCATTTACCATCGTGCAGAACGCGCCTCAAAACGCGTTCTGGATGGCCGGCACCACCGGCGATATCGGCCTCGGAACGGCGATGCCGCAATCCGAGTTACATGTCATGAGTACGGGCTCCGCCGGGGTGCGACTCGAAGCCGATACCACCTTCGAAATGAGATCGGATGCCACCGGCTTCGCGATCAGCGACGAAGACAACGGATCGACCCCGTTCCGCATCCAGCCGGGCGCCGCCGAAGGCGCCGTGGAACTGACCGCGGCAGGGCTGGTGATGAACCAGTCCGGCAATCCCGACAGCGATTTCGTCTACGGAAGCCAGGGCAACCCCAACGCCTTCTTCGTCGACGGCCAAACCGGCTATGTCGGCTTCGGAACCGGCACGCCACAGGCGCTTTTCGAAGTCAGCAGTGACGATACCTTCAGCTTCTTCCGCATCACGGCCAACGGGGCGCCCACGACCAAATCCGCCGACGTGGTCTTTACCCAAGGCCCCCTCGGCACGGGCGAGTTCCGCTACAACATCGTCGACGGTGACGGACCGGAAATGCGCATGAATGCCGATGGCGACGTGAACATCGTCGGCACCCTCGTGACCGGCGGCCCGAATTGCGCCAGCGGCTGCGACGCGGTCTTCTCCGAGGATTACGACCTGCTCTCCATCGAGGAACACGCCGACCGCATGTTCGCGCTCGGGCACCTGCCGGCGGTCGGGCCGACCGTCCCCAATGCGCCGGTCAACATCTCGGAACAATACGGGCGCATGCTCAACGAGCTGGAACACGCCCATATCTACATCGCCAGCCTTCAGGCCGACGTGACCGAGCTGCGCGGCCAGCTCGAACGGCAATCCGACGCGCTCGCCCGGCTCGACCGGATCGAGGCCATGCTGACCGAGACGCAGGACTGAACCTGCCGCAAGACTGGTCCGGACGGGTCTGCAACGACCTGTCCGGAACGGGCGAAACGCTGCCCTCGCGCCACGAGAGTCCCACGGCCAGGCCGTTCGAGGCCACGCCCCGCCGGCCCGCCGACCCATCTCAGATTTCAATTGCCCCGACCAAACTAAATTCCTACTCTTCCCCCGGATTGCGCGGCAATCCGGTCTTTTTTCAGTGAGGCGATCTTATGAAATTCGTTTATGCACTCTCCACCATCGCAACCCTGCTTTTTGCCTCGGTCGCCTGGGCCCAGGCCCCCGATCCGGTTCAGCGCAACAACTCCCGTGCCGTATGGTTCGAAAACTGGATCGGACTGGAAAACGCCAACATGCGCGTCGCCAGCCCTGATGGCGACATCAGGGATGTCTTCGCCGCAACCGGCACCCCGGTCTACGAACTGACCGGCGCCGCAACCGACGGCGTCTATCGCTACGAGCTGCGCGCGCAAACCGACGAGATGGTCAAGAACCGGAACTATTCCGCCAACAGCCTCGAGGGCCAGGACGAGGAATTCGTCCCCAAGGCGTTCTATCGCTCCGGCGTCTTCGTCGTGCGCGGGGGTGTCATTCTCCGTCCGGAGGAAATGGAAAAAGAGGAAGAGCGGGAAGAGTAATCCGAACCTGCTTTTCCGGTCCGTCCCGCGTCAATTGGCAACGACCGACTGCAGGTCGAAGATCGGCAGCAGGACCGACAGCACGATCACCAGCACCAGCGCCCCCACCAGGATCATCAGCATCGGCTCCAGCAGCGCCGCGATGCGCTTGCGCTCGGTCGACAACCCGTTCTCGACCAGCAGCGCAGCCCGCCCCACCATCCGCGCCAGCCGCGCCGACATCTCGCCCGCCGCGATCAGCTGGCGGGCCACCGGCGGGATCGGGCTGAGGTTTTCCAGCGCGTGGCTCAGCGTATCGCCGCCCCGAACGGCCTCGGTCACCGCGTCCGCCTCCGCCCGGAACCGCTCGATATCCATCACGCCCGCCGCGCTCGAACAGGCCTGCACCGCCGGCTGGCGGCTTGCCAGCACCAGCGCCAGCGTCCGCAAGTACTGCACCGAACAGGATTGCCGCATTAGCCGCCCCACGATGGGCAGGCGCAGCCCGATCCTGTCCCGCGCACGCCGCAGCGCCGGCACGTAGCGGCTCATTACGATGGTCAGCAGCAGAACCGCCAGCACCCCGCCGATCGGTATCGCGTTGTCCTGGATCCAGCCGCTGATGGCCAGCATCACCTGCGTCAGCTCCGGCAGCGGGCGCCCCGATATCTCGAACAGCGACACGATCTCCGGTGCCACGTTGATCATCAGGATACCGCACACCAGCAGCGACACCGCCGCCACGAAGGCCGGATAGACCAGCGCGCTGGAAATCTGGGCCCGGTCCGTGCCGCGGGTTTCGAGGTGGTCGGCCAGTTCCGAGAAGACCTGCGCGGCATCGCCCGCCGTCTCCCCCGACCGGATCGAGGCGATGTAGTAGCGCGGGAAACCCGCCCCGCTGTTCTCCAGCGCCTCGCTCAGCGGCGCGCCGTCCATCAGCGCCGCCTGCGCATTGGCCGCCACCTTCTCCAGCGCCGGGCTGCCCCCGGCCCGCACTGCTTTCAACGCCGCCTCGGCGGGCAGGTCGGCGGCTAGTAGAACCGCGAGCTGCCGGGTGAGAACGGCCTGCAACTCTGCACTGAGCCGTGCTCGGCCGAAATCGGCCGCCAGAGAGGACCTTCCCCGCGCCCGAGCCGTCAGTTCCGACGGGAAAAGCCCCTGCTCCTGCAACTGGTGGGTCGCGTGTGTTTCGGTTTCGCCGATGACCGTTCCGGTCTTCCGGCGCCCTTCTGCCGTGTAGGCAACGTAGCTGTAGGCCTTCACGCCACGTCTCCCACCACGCGCAGCGCTTCCACAAGGCTCGTTCGGCCCGACGCCACTTCGGAGAGGCCCTGACCGATCAGTGTTTCCGCATCGCTGATGGCCAGCGATCTCAACTCACCTTCAGATGCACCGCGGTCAATCGCCTCGCGCAGGGTCTCGCCGACCTCTACCATTTCGAAGATGCCAAGCCGGCCTGCATAGCCGGTCTGGTTGCAGGACACGCATCCGCCCGCATCATGGATGTGTTCCGGCACTGCCAGGCCGTGGCGCGTGAAATGCGCGGCCTCTGTCGGGTTGGGCGCCCGCTCTTGGCTGCACTGCCTGCACAGCCGGCGCAATAGACGTTGTGCAACCACCCCCCGAAGCGTCGCTGCGATCAGAAAATTGTCGAGCCCCAGGTCGCGCAGCCGCACCACCGCCCCCATGGAGCCATTGGCGTGGAGCGACGAAAACACCAGGTGACCGGTCAGCGCCGCCTGCGAGGCCACCGACGCCGTCTCGACGTCACGGATCTCACCAACGAGGATCACGTCCGGGTCCTGCCGCAACGTGGCACGCAACCCCGCGGCGAAGGTCATCCCGATATCGGCGTTGATCTGGCTTTGCGAGATATCCGCAATGTCATACTCGATCGGGTCCTCGACCGTGACGATATTGCGCTCGTGCCGGTTCGCGAGCTTCAGGAGGGAATAGAGCGTGGTCGTCTTGCCAGATCCGGTCGGGCCAGTGGCAAGGATGATTCCGTTCGGTAACGCCGACAACCGCTTCAGCAGGTCTTCCTGTGTCCGGCTGAGCCCGAGATCGGAGAGCGGCATCAGGCCAGTGGAGCGGTCAAGAATCCTAAGCACGATCCGTTCGCCATAATTGCCCGGCAGGGAAGACACCCGCGTGTCGATCAGCCGCCCGCCCAGCCGCACAGGTATCCGCCCGTCCTGCGGCAGTCGCGTTTCGGAAATGTCGAGCCCGGCCATCACCTTGAGCCGGGAAATCACCCGCCGCACCGGCACATCGTTGCGATCCATCACCTTCTGAAGGAACCCGTCGATCCGCATACGCACCCGCAGACCGCCCTCGTATGGCTCGACATGAAGGTCAGACGCACCCGAGGTCACGGCCCGCCGCATGAGTTGATTGACGAGACGGATGACCGGGGCGTCACCGGGTTCTTCCAGCAGGTCGCGCTGCGCCGCCTGGCCGGCATTCTCTTCGAGATCGAACAGGGTTTCCGGCTCATCTGCCTGCCCGTCGGTCTCGCTCGAGCCGTATAGCCGCGTCAGCGCCGTTTCGAACCCGGCCTGGGTTTCCTCGACCAGCTCCACCGCAACCGCGCCTGCCCGGCGTTGCGCTTCGCGCAGTCCGAACGCCGTGGCCTCAGGCCCGATAACGATCCGGGCTCCGTCCAACAGCACCTGCTGATCCCGCGCGAAGGGAAAGGGCAACCGCGCCCGGCCCTCAACTGCCCCCGAACTGGATCCGGGTGGGGAGGGGTGGGTATTTCCTGCTTTGCGCGACATCATCCACGAATCCGGCATCGAACGGTTGGTTCAGGTCGGCCCCGTCGAACGGCAGGGTCGAGCCTGGCTTGCGCGGGAAGTTTCCATCATCAATGGGGTCGATGGCAAGACTTGCCGCTTTCGCCTCGCGCGCAAGCTGCTGGGTCAGCCGTTTTGCCTCCTCCTCGGAGTTCACCACCTTCGGGCGCAGCATGACAAGAAGCACGCGCTGGTTCTTCGATGCATTCTTGCCCCGGAACAATCCACCCACCAGCGGCAGCTTGGCCAGCCCCGGCACTTCCTGCTGGGCCGCGCCGGAACCATTCTCAAGCAACCCGCCCAGCATGATCACGTTGCCGCTGTGCACCAGCACCGTCGTCGAGAGCGAGCGTTTCGAGGTGATCTCCCCCCCGGCCGAGGCCGAGCTGTTGGTCAGGTTGGACACCTCCTGCTTGACCACCATCTTCACCGTGTTGTCGGCATTGATCTGCGGCGTTACGTTCAACGTCAGGCCCACATCCTGCCGCTCGATGGTCTGGAACGGGTTGTCCGGCACCGCATCCTCGCCCACCGTCGCGAAGGAACCGGTCACGAAAGGCACGTTCTGCGCCACAATGATCTCGGCCTCTTCGTTGTTCAGCGTCATGATCGACGGGGTCGACAGCAGCTTGGTCGACTGCGTCCGCGCCACCGCCGCAAGGAACCCGGCAATGCCGCGATCCGACTGGCTGGGAACTCCGGCAATGATCCCGCCTGGCCCCGCATCGACAGACTCGCCGCTGATCACGCTCGATACCAGGTTGGTCAGGCTCGGCCGGCCTTCCAGCGTGAACTGCGCGCCGCCCACTACGGCCGAGTTGATGATCCCCGCAAACTGCGCCGACAGGTCCGAGAACCCCTCGACCGACATCTCGAAGATCACCGCTTCTACCAGAACCTGCGTCGGCCGCCGGTCGAGATAGCGCACCATGGCGATGATATCGCTCATCCGCTCCTCGGGCGCGCTGATCAGCAGGGTGTTGGTCTGCGGCTCCGGCACGATCCGGATCTCGCCCTGCTGCGCCTCGACCCCCTGCTGTGTGATGCTGCTCAGCACGACACCCGCCATGGCGGACGCATCCGCGTAATTCAGCCCGATCGCGTGGCTCACCGTGTTGTTGCGCTGCGTGTCCAGCCGCGCGGCCAGCGTGCGCACCTGGTTGCGCAGGGTCTCGGGCCCGGCAATCACCAGCGCGTTCGACCGCCGGTCAGCGCTGACATTCGCGCCCTCCGGAATGATCTGCATCGACTGGATGACCTGCAGCACTTCCGACGCATCCGCGTTGCGCAGCCGCAATATCTCGATCGGCTCGTCCTTGGGCTCGTCCAGCCGCCGGATCAGCGCCTCGATCCGCCGGTGGTTCTGGCCGCGATCCGACAGGATCAGCAGGTTCGACCCCGGCACGCCCGACACCACCGCCTCGGCCGGAAGCAGGGGGCGGATCACCTCGATGATCTCCTGCACCGGGGTATGCTCGATGGTGATGATCCGCGTCTCGTACCCGCTCTCGCCGGGCGTCACCGGCGCAATCTCCCGCGCGGTGTTCATCTGCACGATGCGGTCCGCGCCCACCCCTTCGACGATGGTCAGGCGATTGAGTTCCAGAACGCTGAGAAAGACCTCGTACAATTCGTCGGGCGTGATTTCTTCCGGCGCCAGAACCGTCACCGTGCCACGCACGGCCGGGTCGAGGACGAAGCTGCGCCCGGTCGCCTCTGCCACGATTTCCACGAAGCTCCGCAAATCCGCGTCCCGCAGGCTCAATCCGACCTGCGCGCGGGCCGATTGCGGAACCAGAGCGGCAACGCACAACCCAAAGACAAGTGCGACCCAAATGGATCGCAGTCGTGCGATATGTTTCATGATCTGCCCGTGCCTCTTTTGACCACCGCCAGTCCCAATTATCGGATGGGTATCAAGGCGGAAAACCTGCTTTACTGGTGGCAGTTTAGCCTATCGAGGCGCATTTCGCACCCAATAATATTCTTTTGCTGCAATAAGACGCTCAAGGGATGCATTCCGGACTCACGCGCGCGACCGGCCAGACCGGCCCGCGATGCCTCACTCCGGGAAGCCCAGCATCATTTCCTCGCCGCCATCCGGCGCCGCCCACAGCCCCGTCTTCGAGATCCGCGTGACGACCAGTCCTTCGGTCAGCTCATCCCCCTGGCGCAGGATCTGCTCGCCTGACGGATGGGATATCATCGCCCAGACCCCGTCGTTCATCTCGATCACGCCGGTCAGCTTGTATCCCATGCTGTCCAGCGGCGGCATCGCCTGCGGTGGCGGTTGCGGCTCCTCTTCCTGCTTGGGCGGCTGCGGCTCGGGCGGCGCGGGCGGCTGCGGCTCTCCGAACACGGCCGGCCATTGCCGCGACACCACCTGCCTTTCGGGCGGTTGCGCCTCGCCCGTTTGCGTGGCCGATCGCCGGACCTGCGGCTCGCGCTCGACAGTCCACTCGTCCCAGAACTGCTGCGCCGCCCACCCCGCCGATGCGAGCGCGATCAACAGAACGATGTAAGCCAACAGGCGCATATGTGTCCTTCTCCGGCAACACGTGCCACACGTTGACGTCCAGGTCAGTAGACGCAGAACCTTCCGTAATGGTACTCTTATCAAAACCAATAATAAACAGAGCAGGAAAATGCAGGCAAAATCAGTTGCAAGGGGCGCGTGGTTCGCCCTGATCTTCGTGCTTGGAAGCTGTGCCGAGGGCACGGGCGTCGGGCAAAAGGGGTTCCAGCAGCAATACGCCGTGGCCCGGGACGCGCTTGAACGCGGTCTCTACGTTCGCGCGACGGAACATTATTCCGAATTGATCCCGAAATCAGGGCCGCTGGCGCCGCGCCTCAAGCTGGAGTATTCGCACGCCCTGCTTCGGGCCGGGAAGTTCTCCGATGCCTCGGCACATGCAGGCGCACTGGCCGCGTCGCTGCATGGCACGGGCCGCAGCGCTGCACTGTCGGTTCATGGAACGGCGGAACACGAGCTGGGTCTCGCGGCCATGGCGGTCGGCGACCGAACCGCCGCTAGGCAGCATTTCTTGAAAGCAACGGCCGCGCTTGGCGAGATGCTGGCGAACGATCCGGAACTCGACCCGTTGGGCGCCATGGCCGGGCGGAAATCCAGCATGGACACCACGCTCAAAACGCTCTGACGTCCCGAGCAGACCCGGCGCTACTGCGCCGGGACGAGCGTCAGCCGCGCCTCCACCATTGCGGGCCGGTCGGTCCGCTCGATCCGAAGCTGTTCGATGCTGTAACCCCAGACCGGGTCCTCGGCATCCAGCCAGTGCATGAACTGAGTGAACGGCACGAGGTCGAACCTCATCGCAATTTCGCCACCCTCCCGCGTTTCCAACCGGGTCAGGCTGGCCCGCAACTGCCGCGTGATGAGACCCTGTTCGATGGCACTGGCGCCAACCGGCTCCCGCACCTCCTGAACGTCGGCAGGCCGGTCGAGCCCGGCAAGCTCGTCACGCCGCTCCACCACCCAGGCATCAAGCGCCAGCGATTGCAAAAGCTCTTCCTGCGCGGCGCGACGTTCTTCGGCAAGGGGCCAGACGGCGCCATAGCCAACCCCGACCACGAGCAGGACCACGACCAGCATCCCAAGCAGGAACCGCTCTCTCGGGGCAAGCCGCAGCAGGAAATCTATCAGCCTTCCGCTCATGGCCGGCCCTCCGCCTGCTCGGTCTGTCTCGCTGATATCTCCAGTTCCGTGCGAACGCCCTCGTCGCCATCTTCCGCGCGGGATTCCACGACCCGCACGTCGAGACCCGCGTCGCGAAGTGCTCCGGCCAGCGTTTCGGCCGCAGCGAAATCCGCGACCTGAAGCACCGCGCGGATATTCTCGTCGGCGACATATCCCAGCAGGATCGGCTTCGCGCCTTCCGACATGAGGACATCGGTCATCAGGCCCATCAGGTCGAGCATCGCGACAGAATCGTCCTGCCCGCTGGCGGCGACCCGAGCCTCGGCCAGCGCCCGACTGACCTGCGTGCGGATATCCAGGATGGGGCCATCGGGAACGAACGACTCTCGCACCACCTGCAACGTGGCGGCGCGAACCCTTGCAGCCTCCTCACGGAAGGAATTGATCGCCAGAATTTGAGTGGCGGACCAGAGTGACACGGCCACCAACCCGGCCAATAGCGGCCAACGCCACGGCAAAACCCGTGACGCCAGGCGATTGCGTGCGGCGCGGGGATCAAGGCGCAGGTCACAGCCCAATTCTCCATGCGCAAGCCGACGCGGAGGCTCGAGGTCGAGCGCCTGCAGGTCCGCCTCGCTGCTGGCCACCGGCACGTCACGCTCTGAAAACATGGCCTCGATCGAAGCCGGTAACGCGGACATCGCATAAAGCGCCTTTGGCAGCGTCTCGGCTTCCGCAAGCGCGAGGCGCAGCAGCTGTGTCGCCACCGCCGGCGTCGCGCTGAACCCGTCGTGCGGGCCCAGCCGAGCCTGCAGCATGCCATCCGAACCGCTTACGACCCAGATACCATCTGCCGCGGGCAATGCCAGGTAGTCGGGCAGCACCGCGCGCCCCCCGGCGCCGGCAATTTCGCGCCAACGCTTCAGGCTGTCGGGATCTGCGACAATCGCCCTGTTCCAGTTTCGCTTTTGCCCCGATCCTGTGAACGGCCGGATTTCCACCGCCTCCGCCTTTGCCCCCAGGCTGTCGCACACTTGCCTCTGGGCGACCTGCTCGCGCGCGTAGCCTTGCAGCGCATCCGGCAGCGCCACCGGCAGCAGTGGCACCTCTGCCCCGGATACCAGGCCGATCTGGCGGTGCCGAAGGGGCTCTTTCTCCGCGGCAAGATACACGAAGCCGTCCGGTCCGCCGTCGTCAAACGGCGCCTGAACCCTCTCGGAATATGCCTCGCTCCGGGCGTTCACTGACTGTCGCTCCACCTTCACCAACTGTCCTCACGATATGCGACCATCGCGCCTGCGGGAAGCGGGTTACGTCGAACTATGGCCCGTCGTGTTGCCAGATAGCCGCCGAGCTCTGCCACCGCGGTCGCCACGAACCAGTCGGAATTGACGCTCAACCGGAGCCCGGCAAGTTGTTCCTCGAAGTCTTCGCCCAGTCGTGCCATCACCGCCTCGTTGAACTCGGATACCGACTCATACGGGTCCTGCTCGCGCCTCGCCAGGACTGCGGTCAGCGCGCTTGGATTGCCATCGGGTAGCAGAAGACTAGACAGAACTGCTTCGCTCGCCGTGTTGACGTTCAGCCGGCTGTCGGCAGGCAACGCGGCGAGGTAGGGCCGCAATATGGCAAGCTCAGACGGGGGGATCGCAAGCTGCTCGACCAAGACAACGGGCCCCCTCGGCGGAATTTCCACGTAGCGCCTCCGGTCATCCCGGTCGGGTTCTTCCGTTCCGGTAATCGCCGCGACGATGATCTCGGTGGTCTTCGGCTGAAGTCCCAGCGTCAGGGCAAGCCGGTCAAAGGCCGCCCGCGCCCTCTCGGCCTCGGGATTTGCCAGCCAATTGACGTTGAACCGACTGTTCAGGTCCTCGATGCGGCCGGCGATCCGTCCCCGGTCAAGGGCAAGTTCGTGGTCCTCCCTTGCCCAGGCTTCGGAAAGATCGTCCACCGTCGGCAGATCGTCGTCGAGCAGCTTTAAAGCAAGATTTTCGTAAGCGTCGAGGTACAATTCCAACTGAACCGCTTCCTGTGCCGCGGCGGCCCGGGCACGCCCGGTCTCGGCCCGTGAGAGAAGCCAGACCGAGACCACCGAGAGCGCCGCGACGATGATCAGCGCGTTCACCAGGACGAAGCCACGCGACGCGGTCATCGCAGCGTTTCCATCAGCGTGATCCGACCGTGATCCCGCGTCACCAGCGCCACCTCCAATGCCAGCGGTAGCGGGTCGGAAAGGGCTTCGGACAGGGCGACACCTTCGTCGGAATCGAAAGCCACGTCCCGCGGCCCCGGCAGGGGCATGTTTTCCGGCCGGACGCCAGCCACCCACCCGACCCCGACCCAGTAAGAACGCAATTCGAGTCCCTGCACGCCTTCCATGATCACCGCTGCCTGCGAAACCTGCCCGGTCTCGACAGGGTAGAGCGTTGGCCAGACCTGCCGGATCAACCGACTCGTCTCGGCCTCTACGTGCCACTCGACGCGCTGTCGCGGCGCCGTCAGGCCGTCACTGCCGGTATCCGGCATTACGGGTTGTCCGCCGAGCGAAAGGGCGAACCCCTGGCCCTCGCCGGATGCATCCAGCGAAGGCCGCGGGCGTTCGGCTTCCGCGGGATAGAACAGCAGCGAAATCGCGGCCGAGAGATCGTTCCGCAGGAGCGAGGTCGCGGCCCCCAGCCCGGCGGTCTGTTCCGCGGTATCGGCAAGCCTGTCGCGCAGGCGCAGCGTGCCAGTCAGGCTTTGCATCCCCATGACGGCCACCATCGCGAAGATCGACATCGCGACGACAAGCTCGATCAGTGTAAGACCGCGCGAGGTTGAACGGCTCATGGCACAAGTCCTCTCGGCGGCAGGAACGCCACGAATTGCGCGCCGGCACCGTCCGGTCCGCGCGCCGATACCGTCAGCCTGACAAGCCCGCCCGCCGTCGTTTCCGTTTCATGCTCGACAACGTAGGCCCGTCCGCCCATCTGCACTTCATCCGGCAATGTTCCCAGTTCGGCCGGGCCGTAGAGACGCGCCTCCTGGATACGGTTGCGCGCGACGATCGCACTGACAACGCGCGACGGAAGCCCTCCGATCGCCACGCGCGACTGATCGGTCGCCCGGATCGCCGCGATGCTCCCGACGGACAGCACCAGCACTGCCACGACGAGCTCGAGCAGGGTAAGCCCGCGCGTTGCACCGCGCCGGTTCTTCAACGGTCCGCACATCGCAGGCCTGTCCATCCGTCGTTCTCGCATTCGCCGCCAGCGAATGAAATCGTGAAAGCCGTGCTCTGCCCGTTCGACAGGAACAGGATGTCGGGCCGGATCTGGCCTGCGGTTGCTCCCGGCCGGTTGAAGCTGACACGCCCCCTCCATGGAACCGGATCCGATTTCTCGACCCATTCGCCGCCCACCTGCCAGAACAGTTGGGAATCATCCGGCCTGATCGCCAGCCCGCCCGTTCTTCGCCCTTCGACAGCCAGCGCCCGTGCCGTTTCGAACCGTTCGGTGAACAGGGCCATGTCCGGTGCCTGCGTACCTTGCCCACGGCCTGCCGCCAATACGGCCCCAAGGGTTATGACCGCCATCACGGCAACAGCGACCAGAAGCTCGATCAGCGTGAAACCCGCCGATCGCGAAGAGATCAGCTTGTGGTCCAAGACCCTATGTCCGCGTCGATCCCGGTACCACCCGGCGCGCCGTCGGCGCCATAGGAGAACACGTCGAAATCGCCGTGAACGCCCGGTTCCAGATACTGGTAAGGCTGCCCCCAGGGATCGACGGGAAGCCGGTCCATGTAACCGTTCGTCGCCCAGTTCGGAGGCACGGGCTCGCTCGAGGGCTTCGTCACCAGCGCCTGAAGCCCCTGTTCGGTCGAGGGATAACGGAAATTGTCCAGCCGATACAGGTTCACGGCACTGGAAATGGCCGCAATATCTGACTGCGCCCTTGCGACCCGTGCCTGGTCCGGCCGGTCGATGACCCGGGGCACGACGACAAGGGCAAGAATGGACAGGATGACAACGACCACCATCAGTTCCAGCAGCGAAAAGCCGGCGTCCCGCCTGTCTCGAAATGACCTTTCGGCCGGAGCCCGGCATATGTGGTGCTGCATCGGGTAATCCTCTTTCTTAATGGACGTCATGTTAGTCGAGCACCGGCGGGCTGACAATCGGGTCCGACGCCCCTATCAAGTCGGAATGACAATTACTTACGCCGATATCCTGTTGCTGATAGCCAGCCCCGCAATCGGCTCTTTCCTTGCCCTATTGGCAGACCGGCTGCCGAGAGGCGAGGACTTTGTAAAGAAACCCTCGGCCTGCCGGAGTTGCAAAAGGAACCTTGGGCTGCCTGACCTCGTGCCAATCGCGTCGTTTGCCTGGTCTCGCGGCACGTGCCGTCATTGCGGCGCCCGGATTCCCGCCTGGCTGCTTTACATGGAAATCACCTCGGTCGGATTGGCCGTCATTTCCGTGATCCTGGGCCACGGCGCCATCGAAACATGGGTGACGGCGCTGTTCCTGTGGGTGCTTCTGACGCTGATCGCGACTGACCTGCTGTGGTTTCGGCTTCCCGACATTCTGACGGGGCTGCTGTTCGTTCTGGTCATGTTTCTCTCTTGGCAGACAGGGCATCCAAGCGTGGCGGAAGCGATATCGGGTGCCGTAACTGGCAGCGGTGCCTTCCTGGTTCTGCAGGTCGGCTACAAGGCGCTGCGTGGTCGCGAGGGGCTCGGCACCGGAGACGTGAAACTTATGGCCGGCCTCGGGGCTGCTCTCGGCCCATGGAACTTGCCTCTGATGCTGCTTATCGCCAGCTTGGCCGCGCTGGCCTCGACGGTGGCGGACAGCCTCGTGTCTCGACGCCCGATGACAGCAACACGGCCATTACCATTCGGCGCGTCTCTTGCGGCAGCAACCGGCTTTCTGTGGTGTCTGATGCGGCTTCCGGCCTAGCGGCCTCGCAAAGACATCGTCCATTCTGACCGTCGTTTCTGTGTCGTTCGTTCTTCCGGCGAATGGGGCGAAGCCCGTTCTCGAAAGAACGCAGCGCGGACTTCAACAAGCTTCGGGCCTCCCGACCGCCCGGCTCGCGCCCCCTGATCCACCTGACCTGCAACCAATCCGGGATAGCGCGGCGAGAGCTTGTGCGTTACCGTTCGACAAAATAACCGTACCGAGTTCAGAGAAGAAATATGCGCAAGAAATATTCCGAGTGCCTGCCCAAGTTCCGATTTTCAATGATGTGGCCCGCGACCTGCCTGATATTTGCCTTGTCCACATTCGCGGCATCGGCGCAGGACGGCACCCCATCCTCTCCGACAGACCAGGACCCACCGACCATGCAACAAGTCGAGCAGGCGTGGCAATCCGGTGACTTCGCCTCCGCCCGCGACGGGTTGAAATACCTTGCCGAACAGGAGGGAACAGCGCTGGCCAATTACCGGTACGGACGCATCCTTCTGGAAGGGCGGGGCGGCCCACGGGATATACCGGGTGCGATGCACTGGCTCGCCAAGGCCGCCGACCAGAACCAGGTGGAGGCGATGACGCTTCTCGCAAGAATCCACCTGAGTGGCGAATCATTCTCGGAAGACACTTCCGGCGATCAGGCTCTGGATCTCAGCCCGAAGCGCGCCGGCGAACTCCTCTCGCGCGCAGCGGCGCTCGGCGGCAGCGATGCGCAGTTCCTGCTTGGTCAACTTTACTATTCCGGCGCCGGTGTCGAACCCGACAAGAACGCCGCCTTCAACTGGTTTCTCGCCGCGGCGGAACAGGACCACGTCGAAGCGCAGTACATTCTCAGCCAGGCATTCCACGCCGGGATGGGCACCAAGGCCGATCCGAAGGCTGCCGTCACCTGGCTACGCAAGGCTGCCGAGAACGGGCACCTCCCGGCCCAGTTTCGCCTCGCGCTTCGGCTTGAACAGGGCGATGGCACCGAACAGGCCACGGACGAAGCCGTGCAATGGTACCGGCGTGCCGCCGAGAACGGCCTGCCCGTCGCCCAGCGCGAACTTGGCACGCATTACCTTCGCGGAGAGATCGTCGAACAGAACACGGCCGAGGGCCTGCGCTGGCTGCATAGCGCCGCGGAAGCCGGTGACAGCGGCGCCATGGCCAACCTCGGGTATGCCTACGCAGCGGGGATGAGTGTCGAGAAAGATACGGCCACCGCCATAAAGTGGTACGCACAGGCCAGCCAGCATGGGCTGGGCCGGGCGATGATCGCGCTCGCCGGCTTCTATGAGGCGGGCGAGGGTGTCGAGCAAAATACCGATACGGCCATAGCTCTCTATATGCAGGCGCTGGAAACGAACGACGGTGACAATGCCGCGATCCAGCTGGGGCGCCTGGCCGCGGCAGGCACGCTTGACGGCAAGATGGCCCCGCACAGGGCCGTTCCCTGGGCCCAATTCGCCGCGGCCAATGGCGATGTCGAGGCCGAGGCCTGGCTAGAACAGCAGGCCAGTGAAGGTGTCCGGCCCGCCATGACGGCCGTTGCCCTCCTGTATCTCAACGATACCGAGCGGGTGGAAGACGGCATCAAGATGCTCGAGAAGGCAGCCAATGAAGGGGACGCGCAGGCACAGCTTCTTCTCGGAAAGCGCTACATGACCGGCGATAGCGTCATGCTCGACTATGTAACGGCACATAAATGGTTCAACATTTCCGCCACCTTCGGCGTCGACGAAGCGGCCAAGCTGCGCGAAACCGTCGGTGAGTTGATGACGCCCGAACAACTGGCCGAGGCCCAACGCGCAACCCGCAACTGGTTTGCCACACAGGAGCCGCAGCCGCCCAAGGCGGACCAGACCGTTCAGAACCCCGTGCCCGAGCCGAGGTCCGAATGAAACGCGGCACAGTCTGCCTGCTGCTGTGCCTGACCCTGTTCTCGGGGGCGGCCAAGGCACAGGACACGGACATCGACGCCCTTGTCTCGAAGGCAAACTCCGGCGACGCGTCTGCCCAGTCCGAGCTTGCGCAAATCTACCGTGACGGTCAGCGGGTCACGCAAAGTTTCCAGACGTCGGCCGAATGGGCCAGGCTTGCCGCCGAAGGCGGGGACGCGAAGGCGCAGAACCTCCTGGGCCGCTATCTCCACAGCGGTCTCGGAGGCGAAAAGGATCAGGACCAGGCCCTGCACTGGCTCGGCAAAGCCGCGGAAACCGGCGATGCGGGATATCTTTACGACCTTGCCCACGCGCTGGAGAACGGCGCCGACGGAACGTCAGACGCTGCTGCCGCCGCGGAATATTATCAGAAGGCCGCCGATGCCGGGCACAACGATGCCGCCACCAGCCTGGGCGTGCTCTACCAGGAAGGCCGCGGGGTCGAACAGGACTTTGCAAAGGCCCGAGTTCTCTATGAGCGGCCCGCGTCGGAAGGCCATGCGCGGGCGCAGAACAATCTCGGCCTGCTCTATGTCCGTGGCCAAGGCGTGCCGCAGGATTACGAGCGTGCCGCGGAACTCTTCCAGGCATCGGCCGATCAGGGATTTTCCAAGGCAATTCGGAATCTCGGCGTGATGTATGAAAACGGCTTCGGCGTTCCGTTCGACGAGGAACGCGCCGTTGCACTCTACCGTCAGGCCGGAATGCGCGACACCGGGCTTGGCCTGGTTTACGATCCTCGTCTCGCCCCTCCCCCGTCTGACCAGCCTTCCCTGGATGAGCTCCAGGCAATGGCCCGGTCCGGCGATCCGGTTGCGCAATTCCAGGTCGCATGGCTGCTTGCGAGCCCCGAGGACGCCCCCCATGCCAACAGTGCAGCTGCGGCACGGTTGTTTCGCGATGCCGCTGAGGCCGGCCATGGCCCCTCGATGATCAATCTTGGAGTAATGTATTTCAACGGAAACGGCGTGCCGCTCGACTTCGTGCTAGGGCAGATGTGGCTTACCCTCGCGGCCTCGGCAGGCCAGAAGGACGCCACGGCCATTAGCGCGCAATTCTCAACCCGCATGACGGCTGACCAGATCCACGAGGCACAGCGCATGGCAGAAGAGCGAGGGAAAACACCCTGAACTTCGTGATGCTTTATTGTACGTCATCTGCTAAAATGGCGCCATACGGCATTCTGTATGCAGGCGCTTTCCCGTCCGGCCCGACCGCAAACATTTCCAGAAAATCCGAAGGGAGAAAACAGACATGCCCGGATTGAAGACCCTGCTACTCGGAGCCGCGCTCGGCGTGGCGGCCACCTTGCCTGCGTTCGCGGCCGATCCCGTGCAGCAGCACAATTCCAACGCCGTGTGGTTCGAGAACTGGAGCGGCCTCAGCAATGCTACCATGACGATCGTGGCACCCGATGGCGAAGTCACGACGCTGCAGTCGAACAGCGGGACACCGGTTTTCGAACTTCGCGGCGGGGAGGCACTGGACGGTGTTTACCGCTACGAACTGACGGCCGCCACCGACGAGGAAGTCGAGATCAAGAACGCGATCAATGACGGACGCGGCGAAGAGGCGAGCGGCAAGGAAAAAATACCGTACTACACGACCGGCACGTTCGTCGTATCAAGGGGCGTCATCATCACGCCTGAAGAGGTACAGGAAGAAGGCTGACCGGGGACAGGCGGCAGGGCCGGGATAACGACCGGGAGGAGGATCATGGCGGACCTTCGCCCCGATTTTCTTGATTTACCGACGTATTCGCGCAGAATACCGGCACCATGATTTCATCCCCGGGCAGATTTTCCACCCTCGCCCGGGGCGAACCAATAAAGTCACGAGAACGTCCCGCCGGACGGCTATTTCGCTCACCCAGGCTCGGATCAAACTTGTGCGTCGACCTCAAGGGGAAGGAACACGGACATGACGACTCTCATACAACACCCTTACCAGAAGAGGTTTTTTCTGGCCGCGCTGATCGTCGCGGTCCTTGCCTACCTGTTCTGGACCGGTTCCCGCTATCCCGCTCTCGATGAGAAGGCGATGATGTCCGGCGCGATCCAGCTCGAGGATTCGCTCAGCTTCGAGGCGAAATTCCCCGTGACGCAGGACATGAGCATAGCCCAGCGAATCTTCTGGTCCACCTTCAACTGGGTCAACACCAACAAGAAGGGCATGACGTTCGGCGTTCTCTTCGCGGCCGCCTTCCTGACCGCAGCTGCCTATATCCGACAGCGCAGTTTCAGGGGCGGCTTCGCCAATTCCGCTTTGGGGCTGGCAATTGGCACGCCGCTGGGCGTCTGCGTCAATTGCGCCGCGCCCATCGCTCGCGGCATGTATTCCGCCGGTCTGCGCGCAGAGACGACGCTCAGTGCCATGGTCGCATCGCCAACGCTCAACATCATTGTCCTGACAATGCTGTTCTCGCTCCTGCCGATGTACATGGCCCTGATGAAGATCGGGCTTAGCCTTCTCGTCATACTCGTGCTGGTGCCGCTGATATGCCGGACCCTGCCGATACGAGAGATACCGCCCCAAACTCCCGGACAGACCTTCTGGTCCGAATCCGACCTGCCCGATACCGAGCCACCCGCCGCCGAAACCATCTTCGCTGCCATCAAGGGCGTGACGGTCACGTATCTGCGCAACCTCTGGTACATCATCAAGCTGACTGTCCCACTCATGCTGATTGCCGGCTTCGTTGGCACCGTGGCGGCTACCTTGCTGCCCCAGGACATGATTCTCGGGCTGACTTTCTCCATACTGGCGCTGCTCGTGGTGGCGCTCGTCGGTGTCTTCCTGCCCGTCCCGATCGCCTTCGACGTGGTGGTCGCCGGTGCCCTGCTCGGCCTGGGCCTCTCTCACGGCTACGTGATGGCGCTCCTGTTCACGCTCGGAAGCTTCAGCGTCTATTCCTTCTTCATCGTCGCACAATCCATGGGGCTTCGCGCAGCGTGCCTGATGGGGGCAACCATTGCGCTGCTCGGCGCAATCGGGGGCGGGGCCGCCGAATATTATCACCGGTGGCAATCCGACCGGGCACTCGAGATGCTGCTCCAGGAAAGCCGCGCGACACCGCCCGCGCTGTGGGGCGCGGCCCACGCGGCCGGCGCAGACCCGTGGCAGGTCACGAGCGACGACGCGGCGCGCATCAGCATCTCCGCCGAACCGCTTGCACTACCCTCGCCTGCTGCCGAAACCGGATTCACCCGCATGGAAGCTGCCGAGGTCGGCATCGACAAGCCGTTGGAGTTTTCCTTTCGCGACATGTGGCCTCCGTTCTGGGAAGGCCGCTCGGTCAGCACCGGGGACATCGACCGCGACGGGGATATCGACCTCGCCATCGCCTCCACCGAACAGGGCCTTTATCTTTTCGAGAACGACGGCAACGGCCAGTTTTCGCGCATGGACCTTGATCTCGGTCCGCTCGCCGGCAAGCATATCTTCAATGCGGCACTGGCCGACATGAACAATGACAGCTGGCCGGACCTCTTCCTGGCCAGCTATCTCGAAGGCAACTGGCTCTGGCTGAATGACGGTGGCACTTTCGGCGCCACCCCGCCCGAGATGGTGCCCAACCGCGACGAAGCGATCCTGAGCCTTGCGCTGTCCTTCGCAGATGCCGATGGCAACGGCTTTCTCGACATCGCTCTCGGCAACTGGGCGGCAGGCTGGTACCGCCGCATCCCGGGCGAAGAATCCCGCAATCGCATCCTGTGGAACGATGACGGCATCCTCGGAGAACGTTTCACCGACCTCCCCGGCATCCCCGGCGAAACCCTGTCGATCCTGTTTTCCGACATGGACCGCAACGGCACCATGGACCTCATTGTCGGCAACGATTTCGAGATTCCCGATTACTTCTACTCGGGCGACGGCACCGGCACGTTCGACATGATCGACCATGCCAGCGGCAGGATCCCCCACACGACGACCACCACGATGGCCATCAAGACTGGCGATTTGGCGAATGACGGCACCGCGGAAATATACCTCGCGCAGATCGCGGGGCGGTCTTCGGGCGTCTCCGGCACGCTGAAAATGCAGGATCTTGGGCAGTATTGCGCGGGCATCGCCGACACCGAGGCCAAGGCGATCTGCGAGAAGAATATGGAAATCAAGCGCTGGTACAGGTCGGGCAACAACTTTGACCCGACCTATGCGGGCAAATGCGCCATGCTCACCGGTCGGAACAAGAACGAATGCCGCGCGATGCTGGTCAAGGATCTCGCCATCCAGCGCCGCGATCCCGTCCTTTGCGAAGTGATCCCGAACGACCAGAAGATTCCCCGCGCCTATTGCGACATCCATTTCAAACCCATCCGCGAGATAACCGAGGAAGAGGCCGCCCAGTCACATCAGCAGATCCTGCGCTCCAACGTTCTGCTCGAACCCTCGGGGACCAACTACACCGACAGTGCCAAATCACGGGGGCTCGACGTCGGCGGATGGAGCTGGGACACCAAGTTCGAGGATTTCGACCTCGACGGAGACCTCGATGTCTACATCGTCAACGGCACATGGGTTCCGAACGAGGTGTCACCCTCCAACCTCTACTTCCTGAATGACGGGACCGGCACCTTCTCCGAGGCGTCCGGGCCGGAAGGCCTGGAAGATTACCTCATGACAGCCGCCGCCACGGCCTTTGACGCCGACAATGACGGTGATCTCGACATGGTCACACACCCTGTCAACGGCCCGCTCATCTTCTTCCGCAACAATGCCCAGCATCAGGCACTGGTGATCGAGCTCGAGGACGAAGCCGGAAACCGTGACGGCATCGGCGCCCTGATCACGGTCTCCGACGCGACCGGTCGGCGGCAGACGCGGGAAATCCAGCTCGGCGGCGGCTTCATGTCTTTCGACGCCCCGCGCGCGCATTTCGGATTGGGTGACGAACCCGAAGCGACCGCTGCAACGATCCGCTGGGCTGACGGCACGGAAACGGTCATCGACGGGCCACTCGCCGTGGGGCGCGTGTACCGGGTAACCCGTCAATAGCCGGCGCGGTCATCACCCCCCTGCCATCGAGCAACTAACCGTTTGAATGGCCGAAGCCCGTCATGCATAGAGGCCGAAAACCGCGTCTTGCCTGACCGTTGGAAGGGGATTTATGAAGCTCGTAATGCTGCTTCTCGTCAGAGACGAAATCGACATCGTTTCTTCCAATCTGAACTTCCACCTCGACCACGGGGTCGACCATGTCGTCGCGATTGACAACGGCTCGATTGACGGCACGCGCGACGTTCTGGACGAGTATCAACGCGCCGGTGTCGCCACCGTCGTCGACGAGCCCGGCAGGAACTACAACCAGACGGACTGGACAACCAGGGCGGCGCTCCAGGCCCGCGAGGAAGAGAACGCGGACTTCATCTTCAGCAACGATGCCGACGAATTCTGGGCGGCCCCGGGCGGCAACCTGAAAGATGGCCTCGACCAGTCCGATGCCAACGTCCTCGTCTGCCATCGCCTGAACATGCTCTACCCGTGCGACTGGCCCGACGACACGCCCTGGATCGACCGGCTCGTTTACCGTGTCGAGAAACCCTACCCCCGCCCCAAGCTCGAAGACATCTATCACGACCCCATGGACCATCCCTATTTCTGCGTCAGACTTCACCCCAAGATCATGATGCGCGCGGCAGGACTGGAGCGGATTTCACAGGGAAACCATTTCGCGATCTACGACGGGCCGGTGAAGAAACAGCCTTCCGGCATAGAGATCTTCCACTTCCCCGTGAGAAACCGCGCTCAACTGGCCAAGAAGGTGATTCAGGGCGGACAGGCCTACGAAGCCAATACCGAGCTTCCCCCGAACATGGGCTGGCACTGGCGTCGGTGGTACAGGATGTACCAGGAGCAGGGCATAGACGCCGTACTGGCGGATGCGATGCCTTCTGAAGCCGCGCTGACGGCGGATATCGACCGGGGAACAGCGGTAATCGACCGGCGTTTCACCGCGATCGGCAAGGGGTACTGACCCGCTGCGCGCCTACTTCCGGTCAGATAAGCGCCGCAGAAACACCAGCCCCGTCTTCGCGAAATAGCTGTCCGCGTTCTCGGCTGCGGCGACGGCACAGAATTTTTCATTGTCCATCGACAGGCTGTAGCCGATCTCATCCATCTTCTCGAGCCAGTATTCGCGTGGTTGCGTATTGACATGATGGTGCCCCCGCTGCCCCGGCAGCGCATGGGTGATCACCACCACCGGTGCATTCTGAAAAGTACCAAGAAGGTTATCGAGAAACTTTTCCTTGATGTGTTCGACAACCTCGACGCAATAGACCAGGTCGCACGGATAGCGATACGGCCCGCGCTTGAGGTCATGCAGGGCAATCGGATGCCTCGAGGTCCTTACGTTCTGCAAGAGTCCGTCGAAGCCGTGTGCAATGATGCCGGCCCGGTGAAAATAGCTCAGCGCTATGCCCTGGCCCGCGCCGACATCCAGCATGGTCCGCGGTGCGAAGCGATCGATCAGGAATTGCCACAGCGCCGGCGTTGTGGCCTGCGTGTCACCATGAAGAAGGTTACCGCCAAGGTCCGGCTTCTTCTCGTCGACGACGCAGAAATCTTTCCAATACCCGTGCATGCCGGATGTCTCCTTGGGGAATTCGGGGGCGTGCCCCATCCTATTTTCAGCGACTGAAGGTTGCAATATCGCCCCATTCGGTGACCGGGACCGCGATACTTCTTCCTGCGCAGGGTCTTCCGTTCCGGTGGCAACGCGCAGCGCACTTCGATTAACGGGGACACTGTACCCATCCGGCACTCTCATGAACCCCAACCTGCAAAGATGGGCACTGTCCTGGAACCGCACCGATCCGTTGTAGTGCGCCGTAAGCTCCGCCTCATCCGCCAGAACATCGTCATAGGCCCTGTACTGCCTAGCCCCGGCAAAATGTTCCGACCGTCGGCTTTCCTCGTAAGCGCTCTCCGCAAAGTCCTGCAGGAACTTGAAGTGTAGGAGTAGACCCGAGACCTCCGCCCACGTGCAGCCCTTAAGGGTATGCGTCGAGGCAATGAGTTCAGACGCCTCTGACCATCGCACAAGTGGCGTCTTCTTCAGGATGGGAGACGGGAATTCCCTGTTACGCGACTGCCAGAACAGGCGGTGTCTCGGCCCTCCCCGAACAATAAGGCCGTGCGCCTCGGATTTCGGTCCACCCAGTTGATAGCCTTCGCCATCGAAGAACGGGCAGGCTTCGATCAGGTCCTGGCCTGATTGATAATCCAACTCGGCAATGGGCCCATCGGAATACATGTCGAGCATCGGCGCGACCACCGCAGAAGCGCCATGCAACTCGACGTACTTCAAGAAGTCGGCAAGCGGTGCATGCTCGTACCCGGGGAAGATGAACAATTCGTCGATATCGACGATGAACGTCCAGTGGCCAATGGCATACTCGGCCAGAAGCGTGTTCTGCCAGGCTATGCCGCATTCGCTTTCCGCGTAGCTTCCAGCCGTATAAAAGACCGTGACATCCTTTTGCGACAGCAGGAATTCGCGCGACCCGTCATCGGAATCATTGTCGACTAGTAGAAACCGATCTACCCCTAGCCGGCGATAATGCTCAAGGAACCAAGGCAGCCGCAGCATCTCGTTTCGTAGGCATCCGACCAGGAGAACGTCGGCCGGATCCATGGCCGGCGTGTCGGAAAGACGCTTCAGCATCAGCCCGCGTCCGGCAAGTCGACGGCGTAACCAAGCTCACGCATCAAAGCCAGGTGCTTGTCGCCGAAATGGCGCAGCATCTTGTCAGCCCGCGGCTTTTCCGCTCGCTTCGCGTTAATGGCGCCCATGGCTGCCTGCTCCCAGTCACTGTCCGGGCGCAGCCCGGTAAACCGGGCAATCCGTACCAGCGTTTCGGCCGGCGAGGTCAGCACATCCTCGTGCCTGACCTCCATGTAACTTCCGGGTCTCAGGCGTTCCCCCTCGTTCCTGATGCGCATCAGCCTCCGGTACCAAAGCTCGACAAACGCGCTCCGCGCGTGCTTGCGGCCCCCGACAGTCGACGCCCGGTAGTCCAGCGACAACGGACACCAGTTCTGACGCCCAAGTTCGACCAGCGCCTTGTACCCCGGATGACCAGACATCGACCGAACGACATTTGCGCCATCCCGTATCAGGTGGATGAACTTGCATTCGGGCCAGTACGTTTGCAGCGTGCCGGCAAAATAACCGTAATCCGGCGTCTTGTCGGCCCAGTACCGCTTGCCTTCCTTCTGCGCAAAATACCGACCCACCGCATCGGTGAATTCGGCAGGCGTCATGCGCGTCGGGCCGCCGGCCTGGGCCGCGCGAAAATCCTCCACGTCGATCTCCGTGGTTCTCGACCCATCCACGAACCGCGTTCGCAGCAGGATGTCCAGGTGGTCCTCGAACGGCATCTCCGCCGTTCCGAACGCCTCGTGCAGGTTGACGATCCAGTGCGTCTCGTTGAACACGAAGACATCCGGATGCGCATTTATCATGCTGCGCAAGAGCCGCGTCCCGCACCGCCCCGTTCCTACAATGCAAAATTTCATGGCAGGCCCCGGTTCTCGTCCCACTGCCGCCGGAGGACAAACTCCGGCGCCTCAACGGCATAATCTTTGAACGCCCCGGCATGCAACGGAAAACTCCTCCGTTATCCGGGGCCGGTCGCAGACGCGCTCGCTGTTCTATCTGCCTATGGAACAGCGCCGCACCACGCGCTACCTGTCAGTCGACAACAGCACGGGGAAGCCTGCCATCGCACTGCACCAGACATCCGGCCGGATCGAAGAACTGGACTTCGCCCGCGCTGTAGCGCTCGTCGCCATGGCCGTGTTCCACTTCACTTTCGACCTCGAGCTCTTCGGCATCGCCCCGCCGGGCACGATGCAAACCCCCTTTTGGCGTGGTTTTGCCATGCTCACGGCCGGCAGCTTCATCCTGATCGCCGGCCTCAGCCTTCGCTTGGCCCACCCCGGCCGGATCCACTGGCGATCCTTCCTGAAACGCTTTGCCAAGGTCGCCCTTGCCGCGGCCCTCGTGACCGGCGCAACCTATGTCTTCATTCCGCAAGGTTTCGTTTACTACGGCATCCTCCATTCCATCGCGCTTTCGAGCCTCGTCGGCCTGGCAGTTCTCCGTTTTCCCGTTTGGGCGCTCGTCCTCCTTGCCGGTTTCGTCACCTGGCTGCCGGCAACCTTTCGAAGCGAGATCTTCACCGCCCCCTGGCTCTACTGGACCGGCCTGTCGCCGACCATCCCCTACACGGTCGATTTCGAACCCTTCTTCCCTTGGTTCGCGCCCTTCGTGCTGGGGATCGCGTTGGTCAGCCTTGCTGAACACCGGGGCATGATGCAGCGGCTCCGGGGAGCCGCACCAAAAACCTCTCGCCTCGCGCGGGCCGCGATATGGGCGGGCCGGCACAGCCTTCTCGTCTATCTCGTTCACCAGCCGGTGCTGATCGCGTTGACTTGGTCACTCGCCAAGGCGCTCGGCACCCTCCCCTAGGCCCAAACCCTCCGACGCGCCGCCAATTCGGCGACCTGTCTGCGCAGCGCCTCGGAAACAAGGCCCGGCCGCGGCGCATCCCGCAAAGTTGTGCAAAGTTGCGATGGCATCGGCCCGCGCGACCGCCGCGACCATGTCAGCCCGGCCAGCACCGCCTCCGCCACTTCCGGCAGCCGATCCGGTATCTCGTACCCGTTCAGCGTCGCCCAGACGCCCGCCCACAATCGTCCCACCGTCCATGGGTTGTACCCGCCGCCGCCCAGCACCAGCAGCCTCGGCGCCATCGGCATCAACGCTGCCAGCAATGCCCAGTGTGCGTTGTTCGACAATTCCAGCCGCGCCAAAGGATCCTCGGCCACCGCATCCGCCCCGCATTGCAGGACGATCGCCTCGGGCCGCATGGCTTGAACCGCAGGCAGAATCAGGTCGTCACGTACCAGCGCGAAACCGTCGTCGCCGGTGCCCCGCGGCAGCGGCAGGTTGATCGCATTCCCACCGGCATCATCCTCAAACTTTCCGGTAAAGGGCCAGCGATCCGCCTCATGGGTCGATATCATCAGAACCCTCGGCTCTCCGGCGAACGCCGCCGCCACGCCGTCACAGTGATGCGCATCAATGTCCACATAGGCAATGCGTGACAACCCCTGCCGCAAGAGCACCTTGATCGCCAGCACCGGATCGTTGAGATAGCAGAACCCGGAGGCATGATCGGGAAAGCCGTGATGCGTTCCACCCCCGGGGTTGTAGACCACCCCGCCCCGCGAAAGCAGGTCCGCCGCCAGCATCGAACCCCCGGCGGCCGTGGCCGGTCGCCGAAACATCTCGGGGTAGATCGGGTTCGAGAATGTGCCCAATTGGTGCCGGTCCCGCGTGGCCGCGCTCACCTGGCCCTCCCGTTCGGCCCGCTGCAACGCCCGGATATACTCAGCCGTATGAAACAGTTCCAGCGCCCGCGGCTTGGCCCGCGGGCTGCTCCGGTACTGGCCGGGCGCGAACCAGCCCATCGCCCGGCACAAGTCGATCACCGTCGGCACGCGGGGAATGCTCAGGGGGTGTTTCTTACCGTAGCTCGACCCGCGGTAGATCTCCGACCCGATGAAAAGCGGCTGCTCCATGCGACTAAGCTAGCGCCCGCGCGAATATGGCAAGCTGCCGCGCCCCGCTTCTTCTTGGTCGAAATATCCATATCCCGACGGGCGCATCCCAGAGCCTCGCCCCCGGTCTTTCACCGCTGTCATCCACCCCGCAAACGTGCCAGAAGCACCACCTCGCTATCCGGTCGAATGGGCGTGAACCAGCTGTCGTTATAGACTTTTCCGTCGATGGCGACCGACACGCCCCGGTCAAGCTGGGGTTTCAGGCCGGGGTACTTCTCCGCCAGCCCGTCGAGCAACTCGCGCAACGTGCCCGCCTCGATCTCGACCTCGGTCTGATCATCGGTGGCCGAGGCAAGCGATCCCCAGATCCGGACCTGTACCATCCTGCGCCGCCTTTCGGTACCCCGTCCCGGGACTGGCCCGGGACGGGCGCTCAAGTCACCCGGTCTGAATGGCCTTCAGCACTTTCGGCGGCGACATCGGCAGGCTTGTCATGCGCACGCCCGCCGCGGCCGAGACCGAGTTGGCGATGGCCGCCAGGGGCGGCACGATCGAGGTCTCGCCGACACCGCGCACGCCGTAAGGATGCCCGGGATTGGGGATTTCAAGGATCACCGTGTCGATCATCGGCAGGTCCGACGCCACCGGCACGCGGTAGTCAAGGAAACCGGGGTTCTGAAGCACCCCGTCCTCGCCATAGATATAGGCCTCGTTCAGCGCCCATCCGATGCCCTGCACCGCGCCGCCCTGGAACTGGCCTTCCACGTAATCCGGGTGCACGGCCTTGCCGGCATCCTGGAACACCGTGTAGCGAAGTATCTTCACCGCGCCGCTTTCCGGGTCGACTTCGGTATCGACCATATGCGTGGCAAAGCTCACCCCGGCACCTTCCGCATTGATCTCCGAATGGCCCGCGATCGGCCCGCCGGTGTTCGACGCGATCGCCGCGATATCCGCCAGGGTCATCGGGTCATGCTTGCCCGCGTTGGGCCCCGAGGGCCGTGCCGCGCCGTCTTCCCAGACGACCGCCTCCTCGTCGATGCCCCAGACCATGGCCGCGCGCTTGCACATCTCGCGCTTGGCGGCCCGGGCCGCCTCGATCGTGGCAAGCCCCACGGCGAACGTCACCCGGCTGCCGTCGGTCACGTCGTTGAGGCCCAGCGAGGCGGTATCGGCAATCACCGTGCGTACCCGCTCGTAAGGCACGCCCAGCTCTTCCGCCGCCATCATCGACATCGACGCGCGGCTGCCCCCGATATCCGGGTTGCCCTCGATCACGTTCACAGTACCGTCCGGCGTGACGTTGAGCGTCACGCAGGTGTTGCCACCGAAGTTGAACCAGAAGCCACAGGCCACCCCCCGCCCCTGGTTCTCGCCCAGGGGCGCGGTCCAGTGCGGGTGATCCTTCGCGGTCCGAAGCGTCGCTTCCAGCCCGATCGCCGGATAGGTCACGCCATAGGCCGCCTTGGTGCCCTCGCGCGCGGCATTCTTCAGCCGCACCTCCAGCGGATCGAGGCCAAGGCCCTTGGCCAGTTCGTCAATCGCGCTTTCCACGGCAAAGGCCGCCATCGGCGCGCCCGGCGCCCGGTACGCGGCCTGTTTCGGCCGGTTGGCGACCACGTCCCACCCGACCGTCTTGACGTTCTCGAGGTCATAGGGCGCGAATGCCGACATCGAGCCGAACTCCACCGGCGAACCCGGATAGGCCCCGCCCTGGTAGCGCAGCTCGGCAAAACCGGCAGTGATCTGCCCGTCCTCGGTCATGCCCAGCCGGATATCGATCGAGCTCGATGCCGTGGGCCCGGTCGCCCGCAGGACTTCCGACCGGCTCATCACCATCTTCACCGGGCGGCCCGACTTCTTCGACAGTGCCAGCGCCACGGGCTCGATGAACACCGTGGTCTTGCCGCCGAACCCGCCGCCGATCTCCGAGGCCGTCACCTTCAGCCGACTCTGGCTGAGGCCCATGATCGCGGCACAGGTATCGCGCACCATGTACTGGCCCTGCGTACAGCACCACAGGTCCGCCTGACCGTCGCTGCCCACTTGCGCAAGGCAGGCATGCGGTTCGATATACCCCTGGTGCGTCGCCTCGGTCTTGTAGGTCCGCTCGAGCACCTTGTCGGCCTTGCCCAGCCCGGCCTCGATGTCGCCATGGCCGAATTCGTAACGGGCGACTACGTTGGCGCCCATGCCCTCGGGTACGTTCTCGACCTGCCGACCGTCATGCAGCGCCGGCGCATCGGCCTTCATCGCGTCGTCGACGGCGATGACATGCGGCAGCGGCTCGTAGTCGACCTTGATCAGCTTCAGCGCCTTCTTGGCGACGCTCTCCGACGCGGCAGCCACCGCGGCCACCGCGTGACCGTCGTAGAGTGCCTTCTCCCCGGCCATGCAGTTGTCGAGCACGTCCCAGGTCCCCTCGTCCAGCTCGACGTCGGGAAAATCGGCCCGGGTCACCACCGCGAGCACACCTTCCAGCGCTTCCGCCGCCGAGGTGTCGATCGACTTGATCTTCGCATGGGCGTGCGGGCTGCGCAGGACCTTGCCCACCAGCATCCCCGGCGCGGTCATGTCCGCACCGAACCGGGCGCGGCCCGTCACCTTGTCGATACCGTCAGGGCGGTTCACCCGCGTCCCGACAACCTTGAAATCCAGCTTTCCGTCCATCTTTGCGTCAAGTGCCATTACGAAGCCTCCCGCATTTCCTCGGCCGCGGCCATCACGGCGCGGATGATTTTGTCATAACCGGTGCACCGGCAAAGATTGCCCGCCAGCCAATAGCGCGCCTCCTCCTCGGTGGGGTTAGGATTGTGTTCCAGAAGCGATTTCGCCGCGACAAGAATGCCCGGCGTACAAATCCCGCACTGTAGCGCGGCATGCTCGATGAACTTGCGCTGCAACGGGTGCAGCGTCTCGCCCTCGGCCATGCCCTCGATCGTCTCGACCTTGCGGCCCTCGGCCTCGGCGCCCAGCATCAGGCAGGAGCAGACAAGCCGGTCGTCGACGGTAACCGAACAGGCCCCGCAATCGCCCGTGCCGCAGCCTTCCTTCGAGCCGGTCATGCCCAGCCGGTCGCGCAGTACGTCCAGCAGTGTCTCGTCGGCCTCGCAAAGATATTCCTGCGCGACGCCATTGATGGTTGTGGTGACGTGGATCATGCTCATGCTGCGCCTCCTGCACGTTTCTTCGCGATGACAGCCGCGCGGCGGGCCAGAACGCCGGCCATGTGCACGCGGTACTCTGCGGTGCCACGCTTGTCGTCGATGGGTTTGGCCGCCTCCGAACAGGCGGCGGCCATCTTGGTCAGCGCATCCTCGTCGACCGACGTGCCAACCAGCGCCTCGGCGGCCTCCGGCACCACGATAACAGTCGGCGCCACGGCGCCCAGCGCCACGCGCGCGGCGACACAATTGCCGGAAGCATCCAGCGTCAGCGATACGCCGCAGCCAACCACGGCAATGTCCATCTCGGTGCGCGGGATGAACCGCAGATAGGCATCGCCCGACCGTTCCGGACGCGACGGAAGGAAGATCGACGCCACCAGTTCCCCGGGCTTGAGCGAGGTCTTGCCCGGCCCTTCCGGCACGTCCTCGACCGGAATGTCGCGGATGCCGTCCGGGCCCGCGATCCGGGCCTTGGCCTCGGCCGCCACCAAAGCGGGCACGCTGTCGGCCGCGGGCGAGGCGTTGCAAAGGTTCCCGGCGATGGTGCAGCGGCCCTGGATCTGGGTCGACCCGATCAGGTTCGCTGCTTCCACAACGCCCGGCCAGTCGGCGACCAGGTCCGCGTTCTCGCCCATCTCGGCGGCGGATACCGCCGCGCCGATGCGCCAGCCGCCATCCTCCTGCGAGATCGCCCGCAAGCTGTCGATACGCTTGATATCGAGAACCGTGTCCGGTTCAGCCATGTCCGAGTGCATACGCACCAGAAGATCGGTACCGCCGGCGAGGATCCGGCAGTCGCCCTTGGCGCCCGCCAGGATATCCACCGCCGCGTCAAGTGACGTGGGTGCCTGGTAGTTCATTTTTTCATTCCCTGTTCAGCGCGCCAACCCGTTGCCTCCCTCGGAGACTCGTGCCGCCCGGCGAAGTATCGGGCATTATCGATGTGCGGGCAAACGCTTACTTGTCGTTTACCCTTCTAGACCTAAGCCTGCCGCTTCTCATGGGCAAGCCTGATCATTTCCTGCGCAATGCCGATGGCGTGGCACCGTAAGCCCGGCGGATTGCGCGGGTCAGCGCGGCCGGGCTTTCATACCCGCAGCGCAGCGCGATCTCGGAAATCGACCGGCGGCTGTCCTCGATCAGCTTGCGCGCCGCCGACAGGCGCAGCTGCCGATAGACCGTGCCGGGCGGTGCACCAAGGCGGGCCCGGAAGTGCCGGTCAAGCGTGCGCGGTTGGCAAGAGACACGCTTCGCCAGCTGCTTCAGCGGCAACGGCCGCTCTACCGTCTCCCGCATCACCGCCAGCGCCCGGCGCACCAGCGGGTCTGCCACCGCCTCGTCGGCCTTGCCCACCGGGGGGTCGCCATGCAGGAACAGTGCCTCCACGTCCAGCCGGGCCGACAGCCCCAGATGCTCGGCAATCAGGTCGAGCGTCAGGTCCAGGGCCGACATCGCCCCCGCGCAAGTCATGTAAGGGCCGTCCTTCAGCACCCTCGCCTGGCTCGCCTCCACGTCCAGGAACCGCTCGGTGAACGCGTCCAGCAAATCCCAGTGCACCGTCGCCCGCCGCCCGCTCAAAAGGCCTGCCGAGGCCAACAGCCACGGCCCCGAATCAAGCCCCACCGTCACCTCGGCGCGCCGCGCCGCTGTCCGCAGCATCCGTCGGTTGGCCGATGTGTCGTGGCTTTCATGGGCGTAACTCGCAAGCACGAACAGGTAATCCACCGCCCCCACCTGGCTCAGCGCCGCGCTTGCCAGTATGTCGATCCCGCTCGACGACCGCCCTGTCCGCCCGTCCATCGTCACGATCCGCCAGTCGAAAGCATGCACATGCGTCAGCGTGTTCGCCGCCCGCAAAGGTTCGATGCAGTTGGCCAGGCACAGGTTCGAGAACTCGTCGAACAGCAGGAAGGCGATGCGTACCGGGCGATCCGGAAATTTTGTCCATTTAGGCATGATTTTTGTCTATTACCGCAAAATCGGTGTCCACACCAGCAAGATAGGGTGGCGCCCAGAACCGACGCAAAAGGAGGGAAGCCAATGCCGCTTGCCATGAATCGCGAGGTCTTCATCACCTGCGCCGTGACCGGATCGGGCGGCACGCAGGACAAGAGCCCGCACGTCCCCCGCAGCCCCGAACAGATCGCCGACAGCGCCATTGCGGCGGCGAAAGCCGGGGCCGCCATCGTTCACTGCCACGTCCGCGACCCCGAAACCGGTGCGCCCTCGCGCGACGTGAAGATGTTCCGCGAAGTCACCGACCGCATCCGCGCCTCGGACACTGACGTGGTGCTCAACCTCACCGCTGGCATGGGCGGTGACATCACCTTCGGCGACGCCGAGAACCCGCTGCCCCTGAACGATGCCGGCACCGACATGATCGGCGCGACCGAGCGCGTGGCCCACGTCGCCGAATGCCTGCCCGAGATCTGCACGCTCGACTGCGGCACCATGAACTTTGCCGAGGCCGACTACGTGATGACCAATACGCCCGGCATGTTGCAGGCGATGGGCAAGATGATGACGGATCTCGGCGTCAAACCCGAAATTGAAGCCTTCGATACCGGCCATCTCTGGTACGCCAAGCAACTCGTAAAGGACGGCATCCTCGAAAGCCCGGCCCTCGTCCAGCTCTGCATGGGCGTGCCATGGGGCGCGCCGGACGACCTCAACACCTTCATGGCGATGGTCAACAACGTCCCCGACGACTGGACCTTCTCGGCCTTCGGCCTCGGCCGCAGCCAGATGCCTTACGTCGCGGCCTCCGTCCTGGCCGGCGGCCATGTCCGCGTCGGGCTCGAGGACAACCTGATGCTCGACAAGGGCGTACTGGCCACCAACGAGCAACTCGTCGCCCGCGCGAAAGAGATCATCGAGCGCATGGGCGCCAAGGTGATCGGTCCCGAGGACGTGCGCAAGAAGCTGGGCCTGACCAAGCGGATGCCCAAGGGATGAAACTTGCCGTCGTGCTGGCGGCACTCGTCGCCCTGACGGCCTGCCAACCCGACCCTTTCGGCCGCAGCAATGCCGAGCTTCGCGAAGAGGAACGGATCTGCACGGCCGAGGGCGGCACCTTCCGCGCCGGCGGCATCACCGGGGCAAAGATGTGCTTTCTCCAGACGGGCGACGGCGGCCAATCCTGCCGTCGCAGCACCGAGTGCGAAAGCGCCTGCCTCGCCTCGCCCGACACCGGCAAGGGCCAATGCACGTCGGAACGGCCGCTCTTCGGCTGCTTCGATATATTCGACGAAAACGGGGAACTCACAGGAATATGCGTAGACTGACCCACATCACCCAATGGACCACATCATGAGCCAGCGCGTCGTCATCACCGGCGGCGCCTCGGGCATCGGCCTGACGCTCGCCCGCCGCTTTGCCGAACGCGGTGACCGCGTCGCCCTCTGCGACGCCGACGCCGCGGCGGTGGCCCAGGTCCAGGCCGATCACCCTGACATGCTCGCCCGCCAGGCCGACGTCACCGACGAGGCTGCGATGCAGGCGTTCTTCGACGAGGTAGAGACCGCCTTCGAAGGTATCGACGTGCTCTGCGCCAATGCCGGCACCGGCGGCCCCGCCGGCCGGATCGAGGATCTCGACTATGGCGAGTGGCAGGCCTGCATCGGCGTCAACCTCAACGGTGCCTTCCTTGCCTGCCGCTGGGCCGCGCGGCTCATGCGCGCCCAGGGCTCGGGCCTGATCCTGATCACCAGCTCGACCTCGGGCTTTCACGGCGTGCCCTACCGCAGCCCCTACGTGGCAGCAAAATGGGGGCTGGTCGGCATCACCAAGACGCTGGCGATGGAGCTTGGCCCGGCCGGCGTCCGCGTCAACGCCATCGCCCCCGGCGCGGTCGAGGGCGCGCGCATGGAACGTGTCCTGCAGATGGAAGCGAAGGCCAGCGGCCTCACCGTCGAGGAAACGCGCGCGCTCTACGTCAGGGGCACCAGCCTGCGCACCTGGGTCACCGGCGACGACCTCGCCGACATGGCGCTCTTCCTCGCCTCGCCAGCGGCCGGGAAAGTGACGGGTCAACTACTGGCCGTCGACGGTCATACCGAGAGCATGGTGCCATGACATCCCTCGTCGAAACGGGATA
>Ga0189287_100123_pt1 | contig 55629 bp, 47 predicted proteins | sample UW86minimetaG_FD_130319 | JGI IMG/M metagenome (GOLD analysis project Ga0189287, IMG submission 130319) | Marine microbial communities from the Costa Rica Dome - UW86 mini metaG | ecosystem: Environmental > Aquatic > Marine > Oceanic > Photic zone | place: Costa Rica: the Eastern Pacific...
AGATTGGCAATATCCGAAGGCTCGTTCACCGCACCTTCATTCGCCTGCAGCATGATCGGAACAGCCTTGTCATCAATCGTCAGCTCAGCCACTTCAAATTCATCAACAAGAACCTGAATTGTTGTCGCCAGATCGGCAATATCAACGCCCAAGTCGGTGGCCCGGCGGCGATCAATATCGATAGATAACTCCGGCTGGGTTGCCCGAAACTCAACACGAAGATTACTTAGCCACGGCAACTCTCGCTCAATACGTTCGACCAGTTTGTTGGTCTCAATAAATATCTTCTCGTAGTCAGCACCAATCAGGGCAAACTCGAGCCCCCCATCCGCATTCCGAAGATTGAGGCTATTGCCCCGCCGCACCCGGGCGCGCGCACCGGGAATATTGTTGAGCTGTTTATTGACCGCTGTTGCAATCTCACCTTCGCTGATCGTGCGCGCTTCCCACGGCACCAGCGGCGCGTCGATTTGGCCCCTGTTCAAATCCCAACGCCCGGTAATTGTGAAGAGCCGTTCGACAACACCAGATTCGACATACGGCGCAAGAATTTTCTCAACGGCCTCAACCTGGCGATCTGTATAGGGCAACCCAACACCATCCGGCCCGGTCAGGCGTACCGTAATCTTGCCACGGTCTTCCTCAGGGACAAGCTCCTCGCCCAATTGCTGATGGGTCACATAAGCCCCGGCTAGAATCACCCCGCACACAGCCACCAGAATGATGGGGGCACGGAGCACAAGATCCAACGGCTTCGCGTAGGCGGCTTTGCACAATTCACCAATCTTCGCGAGCATGCCAGCAAGACCTTTTCGTTCCGTCGTGGCCTCACGGTTCGGCAATCGCGATGCCAGCATCGGCACCAATGTGAGGGCAACAAACGATGAGATCGAGACGGTCACCGCCAGTACAAACCCAAATTCCTGAAACAATCTGCCCGCGGTGGACGGCAAGAATGAAATCGGCACGAACACAGATATCAACGTCGCCGTTGTTGCCATCACGGCAAAGAAAACCTGACGTGTACCAAGCACCGCTGCGGCGCGGGTCTTGATCCCTTTCGCCCGCATCCGCTGGATGTTCTCAAGCACGACAATCGCATCATCGACGACGATACCCGCCGCCAAGACCATCGCCAGCAATGTGATCAGGTTTATGGAAAACCCAAGCATCCACACGGCTGCCAATGATCCGACCAGCGCAACCGGGATCGCAACCGTTGGAATGATGGAGGCACGGAACTGTCCGGTAAATATCATCAGAACAATCACGACGATCAAAATTGTATAGGCAAGCGTCGTCAACAGTTCGCTGATGGCACCCTTGATAAAGCGCGAGTCATCCGAAATGGTTTCAATTTTGATACTGGGAATTTGCTTTGAGAGCCTCTCGACAACCTCTGCAACGCCTTCGGCAATCGAGATTGTATTTGAACTTGCCTGCCGCACGACCCCCAGGCTGAGCACTGTCCGCCCATTGAGCCGCACCCAGCTCTCGGCCTCCGCAGGTGCAAAGAAAACAGATGCCACATCACCAATACGAACAGGTTCGCGAACAAACAGTTCTTCGATTTTTGCCGGATCAATCACGGACGCGTTGGCGCGGACCAGAACTTCCTGCTCGCGCGACTTGAAGCTTCCAGCGGGCACATCATATTTTGCATCCCGCATGACCCGCGCAACATCTGCAACCGAGAGTCCATAGCTGGCGAGCCGCATCGGATCGAGCAATACCCGAAGAACACGTTCCTGATCACCAAAAACATTTACATCTGCAACACCTTCAACAGACGTCAGTTCAGGGATCACCTGATCTTCGACGATCCGTGTCAGTGCATCGATCTGAAGTTTGTCACTCCAGACCGCGAGACGCACTATCGGCGAAGCGTCCGCATCGGCTTTAATCACAGTGATATTCTCGACACCATCGGGGAGTTGCCGCTCAACCCGGCTGACGGCCTCGCGCACATCGTTCGCCGCATCGATCAGATTGACAGATGGATTGAAAACGGCCCGCAAACGAAAGTTATTTTCCTCGCTGGAAGCCCGGACTTCTTTGACGCCGTTGACCCGCGCAACAGCCGCTTCGACAACACTTGTCACCTCGGCGTCCATGGTTTCCGGAGACGCCCCCGGGTAGTCGGCACGAACCGTGACAATCGGCCGGTCGACATCAGGCAGTTCGCGCACTTCAACACCAAGCAACGCCCCAAAGCCGGCAATCATAATCAGCAGGTTGAGCACAACGGCCAGATAAGGTCGCCGCACGCTCATGGTTGGCAGATCGTTTTTGGATGACGAGGTGTCGAGAATTTCCGACACGGTTACGAACCTTCGCTGGAAGATATTTCAACCAACCGGCCGTCACGCAATCTTTGCACACCCTCGACAACAACAATGTCGCCCGGCTTGATATCGCCTTCGATGAGGACTTTATTATTCAGGCGGCGCTTTGAGACGACGTTCACCTTGACGGCCTTCCCTTCCGAAATTCGCCACACAAAGCTCTCGCCATTTTGCCATTGCAATGCCAACTCAGGCACGCTTGGCAACATCGGGCCTGGCAGATGCACCGTGACAAAAAACGACATCCCCGGACGCAATACATCCTCAGTATTTGGGAATGCGGCGCGCACATGCACAGTCCGCGACACCGGATCAATACGGGTATCTATCTTGTTGATATATCCTTCGATATCGCGATCTGGAAACGAGGGCGTGCGCGCGGTAACAGGCATGTCGATCTTCAGACGCGACAAGTTTCTTTCCGCAACATCGAACTCGACCCAGATGATCGAGCGGTCATCGATCGTCATCACATCACTTTGCATACTGATCCGATCACCCGCTTCAACGCGTGGCATCCCCACAACCCCATCGAAGGGCGCACGCATGGTGCGATCACTCAGGGCTTCTTGCGCCTGACTCAGTTCAAGTTTCGCACGCTCAAGAATGATCTCGGCATCTTCGACGTTGGCTTTGGAGCGCACATTATTATCGCGTAGACGCGTTGCGCGCGCGAGAGCGCTTTCGGCTTCTTTCACACGTGTTTCAGCAACTTTGACCAATAGCCGCGCATCCCGGCTATCGAGACGCATGACGACCTGATTTTTCTTTACCCGATCGCCAGATTCAATCGGCACCTCGACAATTTCACCTGCCGCAGCCGGAAACATCATGACAGATTGTTTCGCCCGACCCGTGCCAATCGCCTCTATGAAAACGGTATCGCGCGTTTCCCCTACCGCCTCGACGATCACAGGGACGGATTTACCCGTGGATTTTTTAGGTTTTGCCGCTGCCGCAGGATCAGAGGCTGTCGCATTTACAGAGGCACGGGCGAACAAAGGGCTCCATTGCTCATGGGTGCCCCATGCCACAATACCCAGCAAGACAAGGATCGCTGCAAGCCTGATCTTTTTGGTCGATGTCGGTTTGTCATCCACGCCGCGTTGCTCCGAATATCAATACCGGCCCTGCATCTGACATCGCATTCCGATATGAAGATGAAATCGCTGCACGGTGCGGTCATGCACCTATCAGCCTCTTATTATTGTTGCACTTTATCTAGTCATTGCAAAAGCGATATCAATGGCAAGGTCAGCCCACTGGCCTGTACATCCATCTGGGAGGCAAGCCATCAAGCTGGTATACGTCCTAAAGCACCCGCCGCTATCCATGAATTTCTGTTGCCTTGAAAAACCGGGTTTTGTATACATCGCATGTCCTGAGCAGTCGGGCGAAGACAGCTGTACGCCGGTATACTTCGCATAGGCCTAGCGCCTAAACAGAACTTTGCCAGGAACCACATATGATCATCCATGCGTTTCGATGGCGTCGAATCGCAAAAATATGAAGGAGCAAGCGATGTCTAACGACACGGCTAAAGGCATGGACCGTCTGGTGACCTGGCACAATGGCGAGAAAGAGTACTCACCATTTTCTGATAACGAGATGGCACGACGTCAAAATGATGTTCGAAACTGGATGTCAGAAAACAATGTGGATGCGTGCTTATTCACGTCATATCACTGCATCAACTATTATTCAGGCTTCCTGTTTTGCTATTTCGGTCGCAAGTATGGCTTTGTGATCGATCACACCAAAGCAACAAGTATCTCTGCAGGCATTGATGGCGGTCAGCCATGGCGCCGCACATTTGGTGACAACGTCACATACACGGACTGGCGGAAAGATAATTTCTTCTTTGCCGTCCAGGGTTTGACCAAGAACGCCAAACGGGTCGGCATCGAGTTCGATCATGTCAATCTAGAGCTTAGAAACCAGCTTGCCGATGCATTGCCGGGTGTCGAGTTTGTCGATGTCGGACAACCCAGCATGTGGATGCGGACGATCAAGTCGGCCGAAGAAATCAAGCTTATCGAAGAAGGTGCCCGAACCGCTGATATTGGTGGCGAAGCCTGTGCGCAGGCCATCGCCGCTGGTGTGCCAGAGCACGAAGTCGCAATTGCCTCGACCAATGCGATGATCCGGGAAATCGCATCGAACCATCCATACGTTGAATTGATGGACACCTGGACCTGGTTCCAGTCAGGCATGAACACAGACGGTGCCCATAACCCGGTCACCAACCGTAAAATTCAGTCGGGCGATATCCTTAGCATCAACTGTTTTCCAATGATTTTTGGATATTACACTGCATTGGAGCGCACCCTGTTTTGTGATTCCGTCGACGATGCATCTCTTGATCTCTGGGAGAAAAACGTCGCCGTTCATGAACGGGGCCTTGAGCTGATCAAACCCGGTGCGCGTTGCTGCGATATCGCGATTGAGCTAAACGAGATGTACCGCGAATGGGACCTCTTGAAGTACCGCTCGTTTGGGTACGGTCACTCGTTTGGTGTGCTCAGCCACTATTACGGCCGTGAAGCTGGCGTGGAACTTCGCGAGGACATTGAAACGGTTCTCGAGCCTAACATGGTCGTTTCCATGGAACCGATGATCATGCTGCCAGAAGGCTTGCCGGGTGCCGGTGGTTACCGCGAGCACGATATTTTGGTGATCACCGAGGATGGGGCGCGAAATATCACTGGCTTCCCATACGGACCAGAGAAGAATATCATTAAGAACTGATCGGCATTTGCCTCCTCATCAAAGCCTGAGAGCGTTGCCCCGCTCTCAGGCCTAGGAGAGACCATACAATGGTCAACATCAGGATGACGTCGAAATGAGTAACTCGGCTATCCCACTACGGATCGGTTTTCTTCTGCTCGACCGCTTCACCTTGTCCGCCTTCAGTACATTTCTGGATCCGTTGCGATTGGCCTCGGACATCGGAGACAGCAGCCAGCAAGTCCATATTCAATGGGACATCATGACTGTTGATGATCATGTCGTATCCTCCAGTTGCGGCGTCGAAGTTCATCCGACCGCCAAAGCAGGATTTGATCGCACATACGATTATCTGGTCGTTGTCGGCGGGCTTATTAAATCAAGGCATCTCGAAGACCAGCGTGTCGAAAAGGCATTACGCACTGCCGCCAAAAACGGGATATCTATTATCGGTCTTTGTACTGGCGTGTTCCCGATGATCACGGCTGGCCTTTTGGATGGAGATATTTGTTGCGTCAATTGGTTCCATTATCATGATCTGGTTGAACGCTTCCATGAAGTCGAACCCGATACGACCAATCTTTATCATATCGGCACGCGTCACAGTACCTGCGCCGGTGGCATTGGTGCGACCTGCCTTTCCTTGAAGATCGTTGAACGACACCTTGGCGAGAAATCAGCCGACAAGGCGGCCCGCATATTGATGGTCCCGGACGCTTTAAGAATCTTCCCGATCCAGCCCCACGACCATGTGTTTAAGGATGTGACCGATAGTTTTGTGAAGAAGGCATTGATCATTCTGGAACGCAGCATGAGCGAAGGGGCGAGCATTGAAGATGTTGCTTCCCAGTTAGGTGTCACGAGCCGTCAGGTTGAAAGGCGGTTCAAAAGTGTCCTTGGGGTCACGCCATCGGCTGCGCGTCGGAAAATGAAAATGTTGCGGGCACAGAGATTGCTTGAAACAACAGATTTCAAAATCATCGATATCAGTATGGAATGCGGCTATGAGAGCCCTTCACAATTCAGCGAGACATTTAAAAAAGAGTTTGGCAAAACGCCCGTCGAATATAGAAAAGACCACTGAGGGCTTCCCCTTTCCGACCCGCAATGACATTCCCTGGAGACGGATTTATGAACTTGGTGTTGAAGGAACCCATAAAAGGACCGATGGCATGGCGAGGCGCAGCGCTTGCCGCTGACACGTCATGGATTCTTGAGCTTTCCAAAGACAACATTGCGGCCCTGGACGATGCCCTCTCGAATCTCAAGGCATCCGGAAAGAATGACCTGAGTTTCAGCAAAGACGATTTTCTGATCCCGTCATGGAAGGGCATGTTAAACCGCCTCGCCGATGAGCTTGAGCACGGCCGCGGATTCTGTGTCATGCGTGGCTTGCCCGTCGACAGGTACAGCGAGGACGAGATCAGAGCTGTTTACTATGGCATCGGTTTGAACCTCGGCATTCCAGTCCGACAAAATCCAAAGGGCGATCTGTTGGGCGAAGTGATGAACGTCGCCGACCCCGAAAAGAAAACCTCGCGTGTCTACGAAACCAATGCCTATCTGCCTTATCATACAGACCCTTCAGACGTGGTCGGGTTGTTGTGCCTTCGCAAAGCCAAATCAGGCGGCATCAGCAGCCTGGTCAGTGTGGCCACGGTTTATAACGAGATGCTGAAACGATATCCTGAGTATCTCGGCTTGCTCTATCGGCCCTGGTATTATGCACACCTAGGCGAAGACCTGCCGAGCCTTTCGCCGTTATTCAGTTACCACAACGGCAAAATGGCCTTCCGGTATTTACGTCAGTATATCGAGCTTGGTCATGAGATCATGGAACGGCCATTATCGCCCGTTGAAGTCGAGGCGTTGGATCGGCTCGACGCGATTGCCAAAGATGAAGCACTGCAATTGGATATGATGCTTGAACCCGGCGATCTTCAATGGGCCAACAATTATGCCGTGCTGCATTCACGAACCAATTTTGAGGATTACGATGATCCGGGCCAGTGCAGAAAGATGCTGCGGCTCTGGCTCAAAATGTCCAACGCGCGTGAACTGGCAGCAGATTTCCCGGGTCGAAATGGGTTCCCTGAACCGCGTGACATCGCGTCGTAATCTGCTTTCGTCCATCAACTATCAAGGCGCGCATTCTTTTGACAGCATCGGCGTGCAGCAGTAACAGTAAGACGATCACGAGATACCTTTAGAAAGTCCAATCCATGTCCGAGCAGCCGACGGTAACGTCCGAGCCTGACTTAACCGATAGTCGCTACGCATGGTGGCGGTTGGCGGTGTCGCTCGCCCTCAGCACAATCGGTGGCATTGGCCTGTGGTCGGTGGTGGTGACCCTGCCTGCCATCGAAGCTGAGTTTGGCCTCGACCGGGGCGGCGCATCGTTACCTTATACCGCAACCATGGTCGGATTTGCGTTTGGCGGCATTGTCATGGGCCGGCTTGCTGATCGCTTTGGCATCTTCATCCCACTTGTCTTTGGCACGATCATGTTGGGCATTGGCTATGTGGCCGCAGCCCATGCAGAAAGCATGACAACATTTGCCCTCGCCCAGTCCCTATTGATCGGGATGCTTGGCAGCGCAGCGACATTCGGCCCCCTGGTTGCGGATGTATCACTCTGGTTCGAAAAACGTCGCGGAATCGCTGTCGCGATTGTCGCGAGCGGCAACTATCTCTCTGGAACAATCTGGCCCCCGATCCTGACCCACGCCATTGAGACCATTGGCTGGCGCCAAGCGCATATGGGCATCGGACTTCTTTGCGTCGTCACGATGTTGCCGTTGGCATTTCTGTTGCGTCGCCGTGCTGACACCTCAGAAAAACCAGCTTCAGCCGGAGGCTCTCGCGTGACGGCCCCACCCGCAAATATGTCTTTGCGGACGATCCAGATATTACTGATCATCGCAGGCCTATCGTGTTGTATTGCCATGTCGATGCCGCAAGTTCATATCGTCGCGTACTGCGGCGACTTGGGATACGGTGTCGCGCGCGGTGCCGAGATGCTCTCGATCATGCTGGGCCTCGGCGTCGTCAGCCGAATTGCGTCTGGATATCTCGCAGACAAAATTGGCGGTCTTGGCACCTTGATTCTAGGCTCGACACTTCAGTGTATGGCGCTTCTTTTCTATATCCCGTTCGATGGCCTGGTATCGTTGTACGTTGTCTCGGCATTATTCGGGTTGGCACAAGGTGGCATTGTGCCAAGTTACGCGATGATTGTCCGCCAGTACTTTCCCGCGCGCGAAGCCGGTACACGGGTCAGCCTTGTGCTGATGACAACGGTTATCGGCATGGCTGTCGGCGGCTGGATGTCTGGCGAGATATATGACCTGACGGGTTCATATCAGGCAGCCTTCCTGAATGGCATTGCCTGGAACTTACTGAACATGTCGATCGCATTCTGGTTGCTAATGGGAAGCCGTCGTCTCAAGGCTGCATAAATTTACCGTGATCCCCTTTGGCCGGGGCTGGCCACAGACTATATGTAGCTTTAGTATTGCGATTCTCTCGTGCCAGATGGAGCCAATGCATGCCTCAACGTTACCGCAAAGTTTGCCGGACAAGCCTGAATGTTTTCGCGGGTTCATTGTTGCTAGGCGGCGTCATTGCATTTGCCCCGGACCCGGCGCATAGCGCCAGTGACACGAACTCCATCTCGGGTAACTTTCTGGCCGGACATGTCGCCCAAAAGCGACGCGATCTGCCGACGGCTTTGAAGTTCCTGAACCGGACCCTGGAACAGGACGCCGAGCAACTCGACGTCATGCGGCGCGCCTTTCTTTTCAGCGTTATGGACGGCCAGATTGAAGACGCACTTGTTCTGGCTGAGCGCTATTCCAAGGTTGATCCCAAAGAGCCAATCACCGCATTGTCGCTCTCTATTCGGGATGCAAAGAATGAGGACTGGCAGAAGATTATAGATCGTATGTCGACAATGGACTCAACCGGTCTGAACGGGTTCACCGCCCCTGCACTCAAAGGGTGGGCAGTGTTTGCCAAGGATGGATTAAAGGGCGGCCTTGAAGCGTTGAAGCCTCTCCGCGATATCGGTGGAACCCGCACCTTGCATGATCTGCATGCGGGCCTGATGCACGAAATTTCCGGTGATCAAGCTGCGGCGATTACATATTACCTGAGCGTTGCCGAAGACGATGGTGGCTCTTCGCTGCGATCAACGCGGATCTTAGGCACGCTCTATGAGCGCCAGGGTAAAACATCCGAAGCCAAAGCCACGTATGATCTGTATTTACAGGCGCAACCCGACTCCCAGTTTATCAGCCTCGATATGGAGCGTCTTGCGGCTGGCAAAAAGAAGGCCCCTGTCCTCATTGGAAGCGCCCAAGAAGGTGTTGCTGAGGCGCTGTTTGGCATTGCCTCGTCTTTGAACCAGCAAGGCGGCAGTGAAACGGCCCTGGTGTTGGCACGTCTCGCCCTCTATCTCCGCCCTGAGTTTCCAGTAATGCGATACATGGCGGGCGGTATTCTCGAGCAACTGGATCGTTATGACGACGCGATTGCGGTTTACAAAGAAATTCCTGATGACACCCCATTTTCACGATCCGCAAAAATTCGAATTGCGCGCAATCTGGACAATGTTGATCAAACCGATGAGGCCATCGAAATTCTCAAGGCTGCTGGTGAGACATTTGATAAAGACCCAAGACCGATGACCGCGCTGGGTGATCTTTACCGGGGGCACGAGCGTTGGGAAGAAGCTGCGGAGGCCTATACATCTGCAATTGACCGATTGGCAGAGCTTGAGCCGCGCCACTGGCAATTATTTTATTCCCGCGGGATCGTCCATGAACGTGCGGACCAATGGGAAAAAGCAGAAAAGGATTTGCTGAAGGCCCTGGAGTTTGAACCTGATCAGCCATTGGTGCTGAATTATCTCGGGTATTCCTGGGTCGAAAAACGCCAGAACCTCGAACGTGCCCTTGAGATGATCAAGACCGCCGTCTCAAAACGCCCGCACGATGGGTACATCACGGATAGTCTGGGCTGGGTTTACTATCAGTTTGGCCGCTACGACGAAGCCGTCCCCGAGCTTGAACGCGCCGTTGAATTGCGCCCGGAAGACCCTGTTATCAATGATCATTTGGGCGACGCCTATTGGCGCGTTGGGCGCACCCGCGAAGCCACATTCCAGTGGAATCATTCCCTCGCCCTGGATCCAGAACCAGAACTCAAGGAAAAGCTTGAGCAGAAACTTAAACATGGTCTGATCGAAGAAGCGGGCTCCGTCACTGTGACCACGCCAAGTGGCGGCTAATGCGGCCATCGTTGAAGCCGCGCCCGCGAAGGTAAATCTCTATCTTCATGTGACGGGTAAGCGCGCCGATGGATATCATCTGCTGGACAGCCTTGTCGTGATGGCGGGCATCGGCGATCAGATCTCAGCCAAACCTTCATCTGACCTGTCGCTCGACTATATCGGCCGTTTTGCTCAAGACCTGCCGCCCGCGACCAGCAACCTCGTACTGCGTGCGGCCGAGCGGCTCAAAGACCTTTTTGATGTAAAGGAAGGTGCAGCGCTCACGCTCAACAAGTCGCTACCCGTTGCGTCCGGCATTGGCGGTGGATCTGCCGATGCAGCCGCCACACTTCGTGCCTTGTGCAAACTGTGGGACCTGGATGCCACGCATCCTAGCGTCGCGGAGCTTGCCTTGTCGTTAGGCGCCGATGTGCCTGTGTGCCTTTTGGGGCGGAGTGCCATCATGCGAGGTATTGGCGAGGACATTAGCCCGGTTGATCATCTGCCACCGCTCAATCTGATTCTGGTCAATCCCGGCGTCGAGGTTTCCACGCCTGCGGTCTTCAAGGCGCGGGCCGGTGCGTTCTCGCCGATCATAGAATTGCCGTCAGACTTTGCTACGGCGGCCGCATTTCACACGTTCCTGCACACAACCGGGAATGACCTGGAAGCGCCTGCAATTGGCCTGCAACCGGTCATCGGAGACGTTCTAGAGGCTTTGCGTGCGTTGCCGGGCGTGGCGCTTGCACGCATGTCTGGAAGCGGCGCGACCTGCTTTGGCATCATGGAAGACGGCGATGCCGCACGGGTTGGCGCGGCAGCGCTGTCAGCCGCCCATCCAACGTGGTGGGTTCAGCCAACATCGGCGAAATAGGCGGCAAATAGGGCCGCAAGATCGCCTAAAAATGGGCATTGGCAGAAAAAGTCATAAACCCGTACACTCGGGCTTGCTCCTTCGGGTCTGTTGGACTATTTTCTGGCTCGCTCGCAAGAGCAAATGGTGATGGGGTGTGGCGAAGTGGTCTAACGCACCGGTTTTTGGTATCGGCATTCCTAGGTTCGAATCCTAGCACCCCAGCCACCTTCTTTCTCAGCGCATCATCCGTCAACACAGATTGAGCGAACTTCCAGTCTTTAATTTTGCTCGCTGTTGATAGAGACGGCTACGGTAATTGGATTTTCCTTGGAAATTGGCGACAAGAGCGAACTCAATTTCTCTTCCAAAGCCTTTCAAGGCGCTGAGCGCTGAGGCGGCCAAGTCCTTTATTCCCTAACAGGGTACGCTTTTACCTGTCTTCTTCTTTGCCCGTTTCACTTCGGGTTTATCTGACAGTAATATTGTCAGCCAGCCGCGTTCAATACCCTTATAAAACACTCCGATACCATTATCTTTGATTAATAACTCATGAGCTTCGGTCGTAGCGAAGTAAACGTCCCACACCAAACCACAAGCCAGCTTCCTCTTGTGCAATCAACAAGCACCTGAGGGTCGGCGCTTCAGAAGTACTATCGACCGCTGATGCCGGTATAGGTAAAATTTTGATCTCTTCGAATGTCAAACCATCGCTGCCTGCCGCCCGCTCTGCGATCGCAACGTTGTGGGAAATTGATGGGGTCAGAGTTGAATGTCCGAACTTTTGAATCGACCCGTCGATATTGCCTGCATATATGGCGCAACCGCTGTCCGTCTCCCCAAAAACCTGTAACATATCCAGAAAGATATCTGGTGGCAGCGTGTCGAAGACCTGCTTGAGCGATTGCATGATTGAACGGCATTCCGCGTCCAGAAGATCGTAGTTCCATTCTGGTTTCTCGAAAATGACGCTATCGCCCGGTCGGATGTCGAACTTATCTGAAAAGCCAGCTCCAATTTCCAGAATAAATTTCACCGGATACAGTGAAGATATGACCTTTCCAGAATCGGGCACCAGATCCCGATCGACTTTCCGGACCATCCCACAGCTATCAATCCAGATCGTGTCGATCGGAATTTTCATGCCCTGCATATGGATCGTCGCCACGTCCTCGTGCTCAAATACGAAGAGCTTCCCATGTTGTTCTTCCAGAAACTCCACGCCCATTAGGCCTTGAAGCTGTTTTTCCGGTGTGTCGGCGATGTCCACCTTCACTTGCACGCCGCCTAAAGTGAGGCTAGTGGTTTCGATATTTTGATCCATTGGCAGCATTTTCTCTCGTTCGATCCGGGTAAATTCTGTTTAGGCGTTGCCGCTCGCAACAGCGCAATGACGGAATGGAGCAAAAAGCTCGTCAAGTTCTTCGTCAGACTGCACCCACTCATCCTGGGCGCTGTAGATAATTTGAGTGGCTCTAAAACATGCTTTGGCGATGGATGTCCGTTCATGCGCCTCCAGACCGCAAATAAACTCAACACCTTCCTCGACATGGCGAGCATCGGTTCCGCTACCTGAATGAATCTTGAGGCAACGCATCGCTTTAACACCAGGCGGGAGGAGTTTACTGACCTTTTTGAGATGATCATCGGTTAATGCCGCTGCAAGCCTTTCAAGTGCATAAAGGTAACCAACGATCGAGAGTACATCGCCGTGCGCAGTTCTGTTGCTTATCCATTCATTTAAGGCTCGGGATGTCGGAGGATAGATGGACTCGGTCAATTCGCGCGCCCTAAACCCCAAAGCTTCGAGGTCTCGCAATGCCAACAAGTCATGCCCCGACTCCTCGCGCGCCTTTTCCTCAATAAATTCTGCAAACACGGTATTACCGCTTGCGCGTAATTTCTGCGCAATTTCGCCACAAAAGGACGGTGTATACGCCGCCGTATGAAAGTTCCCGATCAGCTGCCAGACGTAACGGTTCAACGTCATCGACGGGCGTAGATCGGCGTTAGGACTGGCTTCCAAAGCCGCCCAAATTACACCGTCGAGAAGTTGTGCCGTCGAGGCAATGGCGCCAGCATGCTCCATAGGAGTGTTGAACAAACCATCGATTGGCCGATGGCCTTTATAGGTCCAAGCTCTCTCGGCTCCCGCGACAACTGTTAAATCAGAGTCGAGTTTGACCCACTCAACACAACACGCATCCATCATTTCTTCCTTTTTTACTGGTAAGTCCAATTGCGATATTTTTGTGCTCTTAGCTTCTTGTAAGCTCGAATAACCAGCGCTAAGAGGACGGCAAGAATTGCCCCTCCCCAGAAAATCTCTTCCATCTTATCTGGATGTTCTTCGGTGATCACTGACGCAAACTCTATGACTGGAAGCACCACCAGTACTGTCGGAATAATAATGCAGAGCCCACCATAAAGGAAAAGTACCGCGCGCTTGCGGAACGTATCGGGGTTTACTTCCTGGCGCTCGCCTCCAATAAACTGGCCAAAATACGCACGCGCATCTTCTCGCAACCGAGGCATATCTAAGGCATCTGCAAGCATGTAGTATCCATCAGTACCGCCAAATGGAAGTATGTTGAATACCGTCACGACCAGACATAAATAACCTCCCATCAGCCAAACTGAATGATCAACCGAGGGGGCGAGCCAGGTTTCAACAAGCCACACGCCGAAGCAAAGGCTCATAAACGTGAGGGTTGCAATGGGGCCGGCGACTGCGACGGCGAACCGACGCCACTTTTGCTTAAAGAGCGTAGCGGTCGTGACATCAGCAAAAAACATTGCCATGCCCGGAAATAAGATTACACCCAACCGACGCACAGCGCCGCCATAGTGACGACATACGACTGCATGTGCGCTCTCATGAATTATTGTCGAAATAAGAAATAAAACAACAAGCTCAAGTATGTAGATTGGTCTGTCGTAAACAATCAGAGCTGGTTCGACGAGCAGGTTTTGATGCTTGATGGCCAGATGAGCAATGTATCCAATGCCTGCCATACAAATAATGGCAATCATAAGAAGCGGCAGAGGGAGAAGCAGCCATTTAGTTTTTTGATATAACTGTGGAACAATGAGTTCTGACTGCGGGAGCGTCAATGTTGTAACGAGCTTAAGATGCAACGGACCGGATGAATCTATCTGTGCTTTTTTCTGGTTATCTGACAACTCCAGCATGCCCGCGGATTCAAGGTCGAGATATAGCTTTGTTACGAAGTCAGGGCCTTTCAGACCAATTTCATCAATGCTATCGAAATAGAGGTCCTGCATACGCCGAACTCCATCGAGTCGTGAAACGATGAAACTCCCTGCGTCATCCAGCTTAACTACTTTCCCTGTGCTTACATCCTGCAAAACCTGAATTTTATCATCGGAGCCGTTTGCCGAGACAACGTCGAGTCTCACTGTAGAATTTAGTTTGGGCTTCAGCGGCATCACCCAATCTTTTTTGAGATTGAATTCGTCACGTAAATATAAACTCCCACTCAATACAAAATCTTTGCCAACGGAATGAAAGTTTAGTCGATCTAGAAGTTTAGCTTCCTTATCCCAGAAGCTCTTCGTGTCATCGTCTACACCTGAAAGCTCACCCTCATCGCGGCCAATGTTAGCGTCGTCGGAAGGCGCAAAACCGGTCAATGCTGGATATACAAGTCGCAGCGTCAATTTTTCATCTCGAAATGATATCGACAGTTCGACAATGTCATCAATATCATTGGCTTTGTATGCCTTGTCCAATTCACGGGTAACGGCTTCAACAAAGATTGCCAATCGTTCGCAAAGGACGTCTGGAAAAGCGAGTTGCCCAGCCACATAGCTAGCCATCATCTCGATTACAGAGGTGCTGGAATTTGTTGGATTGAAATGAACGCTTATAATATTCATTTTAAGCCGTCATCGTAATTGAGGCCTCAAGGAAAAGATCAACGTATTATAAAAAATCCGATAGTGTTGATACTGTAAGTCAGCACCAACACTACCTTACTAACAATGCTTGCCAGATTTTGACTTCAAATTAGATGAATTGCGCCTGAAGCCGTTCTTCAACAGCTTCAGACAGATCTGCCCCAGCTGATTTCGGCTTGGGTGGCAGCGCTAGGACGATCTCGTTCTCTGCGACTTCTTCAATTCTAACGGTCGCTGATTCTGGCATACTCGCGCCATGCTCATTCAGAACTTCTTTCGGATTGCTGGTGAGACGGTCTTTGAAATCTCCATCCGCCCAAGCCATAGCGACAACTTTGTTCCAAACTTTGATTTGGTCATTTCTCATTGGATTGCATCCTTACTAAAAATTTCGATTTTTGGTGTGTAGATAATTTGCGTGATTTACGCTCTTCATCTGAAGAAGTTTTAGAATGCAGTTTTCAAGCAATAGCAAAAACATACCGCGTCAGAAACATCTCAGAAACAATATGACGCGCCAAATGGGCGAATAATTATTGTGAATATATTGCTTATGCAATTTAAGTATTTGCATGAAATTACTTCAGAGATTCTACACGTTGAAAGTATTGGGCTGAAACAATGGCAACCGCATGTGGAGGGAGACGATTTGTGTTTGGCATTACCAATTCAAACTGGCGTTCTGGGCTCAGCACAATATATCGGCGGCAATCGGCTGTTGAAATTTTCGGGTTACTCGTTTTCAGCCTTCTGTTGTTTCTCCTTCCAATTCAAAATTCATCTGCGCAAAGCGCACGACCGGAAGTGGATGTAGGCAAACCTCTGATAAAGAAAGTGCGTGAATGGGATAAATACACCGGGAGATTTGTGGCGGCAAAACATGCAGAACTTCATGCGAGAGTGTCTGGCTTCCTACAATCGATCCATTTTCAGGATGGCCAGATGGTCAAAAAGGGCGACTTATTGTTTGTTATTGACCCACGCCCATGGGAAGCAGAACTGGCCGTAGCTAACGCTAAGCTTGCAAGCGCTCAGGCCCGCTTGAAACTCGCCAAAGCGGAACTGGAGCGTGGCCAAGAGCTCTTACGCCGGAATGCCATTTCTCAGTCTGAATTAGATCGACGTCGCTCCTTGCGTGATATAGATGCGGCCGAAGTGCTGGTCGAACGAGCCAATAGGCGCATTGCTCAACTCAATCTTAATTATACCCGGATTGAAGCGCCATTCGATGGCCGCGTTTCCGATCGTCGGGTCGACATCGGCAATCTAGTAGAAGGCGGTACTTCTAACGATACGCTACTAACGACGCTGGTTGCGCTTGATCCTATCTATTTTGTTTTCGACATATCAGAACGCGCGTTCTTAAAGTATATTCGTGTTCATCGCTTCGGTCTGAACTCCAAGACCGGTGTGCAGGCGACCCCGGTATACGCCCGATTGGCAGACGAAGATCGCTGGGACCGTAGGGGCACAATGCAATTCATAGACAATGTTGTGGGCCTCGATACCGGCACTGTTCGAGGGCGTGCTTCGTTCTCGAACGCTGAGGGCCTCTTGCAACCGGGCCTTTTTGGTGAACTTCAGATTTCAAGTTCCGAACAGTATGAAGCTTTACTGATTCCTGATCGGGCCATCCTCTCCGACCAAGCTCAAAAAATCGTCATGGCAGTAGATGAGAACGATAAGGTCGCGATGCGTAAAGTTGTCACAGGACCCATGATAGGTTCCCTGCGGGTAATTCGAGAGGGCCTCGACCCCAGTGATCGCATCGTCGTTAACGGGTTACAAAAGGTGCGTAGCGGTATGAATGTTAAAGCAATTGATTTTGACATTAAATCGGGAACCGACGAGTTACCAATTGCGCAACCCGCCGACTCTGAAAGTTGATCGTAGGTTAAAGTGCGCTTTACTCATACATTTGTGGATCGCCCAGTACTTGCGTCGGTATTATCGATCCTCATTGTTATTCTAGGCGGGATTTCTTATCTGTCCTTGCCGATCGCTCAGTATCCAGAGATATCCCCTCCGAGCATACAGGTCACGGCGGTTTACCCAGGTGCAAATGCACAGACCGTCGCTCAGACTGTCGCAACGCCGATCGAACAGGAAATCAACGGCGTAAGCGACATGCTGTATATGCGCTCAGAGAATACAGGAGATGGCCGTATGTCGCTCACGGTCACTTTCAAAGTCGGTACCGATCTAGACCAAGCTCAATTCCTCGTGCAAAATCGGGTTTCAATCGTGGAACCGCAGCTGCCGGAAGCTGTTCAGCGGCTCGGCGTGACAGTTCAGAAAGCTTCACCGGACCTGCTTCTTGTTGCACATATTCTGTCGCCGGACGGCAGTCACGACAATCTCTATATCTCAAACTATGCGCGTTCTCAGATTGTCGATGAATTGGCCCGATTAGAGGGTGTTGGAAAGATTACCATTTTTGGTGAGCGGGCTTATTCTATGCGTGTTTGGCTCGACCCTCAGCGCATCGCCGCCCTAAATATGACGGCGAGGGAGGTTGTCAATGCGCTTCGCGCGAACAATGTCCAAGTTGCTGCGGGCGTCCTAAATGAGCAACCGATTTCACGCCCTGGGGCTTTTCAATTAAGTATTGAGACACAGGGGCGGATGTTAGAGCCCGAAGAGTTCGCAGCTATTATCGTCAAGAGAGGTGAAAATGGCCGCCTCGTCCGCCTCAGAGATGTCGCACGTGTTGAACTTGCGGCGCAAGATTATCTAAATATCGGCTATCTTGATCGCAATTCTGCATTGCCCATCGGGGTGTTCCAATCGCCCGGCTCTAACGCTTTGGAGACAGCCAAGAATGTCTTATCAAAATTGGAGGAAATGTCAGATTCTTTTCCGTCCGGCATCGAATATACCGTTGTCTACAACCCGACGGAATTCATCTCAGAATCCATTGATGAAGTTTATCGAACAATAGTCGAGGCAGTAATACTCGTTATTTTGGTTGTTCTTGTGTTTCTTCAGAGTCTTCGATCAGCGATCATCCCAGTTATTGCAATTCCAATATCGCTGATAGGTACTTTTACTGTGCTCGCGATGCTTGGGTACTCGCTCAACAGCCTGTCACTTTTTGGTTTGATATTGGCGATTGGGATCGTGGTGGACGACGCGATTGTAGTCGTCGAAAACGTCGAGCGATACCTAAAACAAGGCATGAGTGCGCGCGATGCCGCACACAAGACCATGGATGAAGTGGGCGTTGCGCTAATTGCAATTTCTGGTGTGCTCATTGCTGTTTTCGTACCCACAGCATTCGTTACAGGAATTTCTGGTCAGTTCTACGCCCAGTTCGCTGTCACAATTGCAACCGCAACGTTTGTTTCGGCACTCGTGTCCCTTACGCTCTCGCCCGCTCTGTGCGCCGTCTTGCTCAAACCTCATAACAAGTCTTTTCAGCAGTACGGTTTTGGCGGAATGATCGGCTTGCCGTTCAGAAAATTTGCGGTGATGTTTAACTCAATTTTTGAGCGGGCCTCCGCCAACTATGCCGCGCTGACGCGCCGCTTGATCCGCTTCTCGTTGCTCATGCTGCTAATTTATGCAGTTCTCGCTGGCTTGGCCGCAGAGCGGCTCGTCTCTACGCCGCGCGGCTTTATTCCCCAACTCGACCAAGGCTATCTAATTGCTGTTATTCAACTGCCGCCAGGCTCTGCGCTAGACCGCACGGATAAAGTAGTTCGGCGCGCGTCAGAAATTCTGCTTGGAACCAACGGCGTTGAAGCCACCGTCGCCTTTGCTGGATTTGACGCTGCAACCTTCACGAATGCGTCCAATGCAGGGGCCATATTTTTTACGATGAAGCCATTCGCAGAGCGCACAAGCGAATCCGACTATGCAATTGACATATTGCCTAGAGCCTTTAGCGCGCTGAATACAATCAAAGAAGCCCAGGTATTCGTTGTCGCGCCGCCACCCGTGCGCGGCGTTGGCACTGGGGGTGGCTGGAAACTCTATGTTCAGGATCGGAGATCGCGTGGTGTAGATGCTCTTGAGGCCGCAACGAACGAACTTGCCACTGCCGCGAATGCTAGTCCGAATTTGTCTCAGGTTTTCACATTGTTCAATTCCAGCACCCCCAAGATTTACGCAGACATTGACCGCGTGAAGGCTGAAATGCTGAACGTTCCAGTGGACCGACTACTGGAAACGCTAGAGATTAACCTGGGGTCGGCATACGTGAATGACTTCAATTTCCTGGGCAGGACATATCACGTCACGGCTCAAGTCGATGAACAGTTCCGTGATGAGCCAAATGATATTCTTGAACTTAAAGTTCGCTCCACGACCGGCGCAATGGTGCCGTTCGGCACGATCGCTGAGCTTAAACAAATCACCGGGCCAAATCGCGTTTCTCGCTACAACCTATATGACGCCGCGGACCTGCAAGGAGGAACGATGCCTGGGCTATCAACAGGCGAGGCGATCACGGTCGTCGAGACACTTGCGGCGCAAGTATTGCCGGAAGGGTTCTCCATTGAATGGACTGAACTCGCATTACAGGAAAAACTGGTCGGCAATACAGCAATCTTTGTGTTTACTCTCGCCGTTGTCTGCGTATTTCTGCTTTTGGCGGCACTCTATGAGAGCTGGCTCCTGCCTCTGGCGATCATTATGATCGTTCCAATGTGTCTACTCGCGGCTATTGCCGGGATCAATCTGAAGGGAATGGATAATAACATTCTGGTCCAGGTCGGCCTTATCGTTCTTATCGGGCTAGCTGCAAAGAATGCAATTCTCATTGTCGAATTCGCCCGCCAGGCAGAAGCAAATGGCGCGACACGGGTTGAGGCCGCCGTCTCAGCTGCTCAAACGAGATTGCGACCAATTCTGATGACGTCTTTTGCCTTCATTCTCGGCGTTGTCCCGCTTTTGATTGCGACCGGCGCCGGAGCCGAAATGCGACAGGCGTTAGGAACTGCTGTGTTTTTTGGCATGCTTGGTATGACATTTTTCGGACTCATATTCACACCTATATTCTACGTCGTATGCCGCAGATTCTCGAACCAGTGAGGATACAGGCAATGCGCGTTCCAGTACTGACGTGATATCCGTCCACTTTGAAACGCCGAAACAATGAGATCGCAGGTTCAAGAGGTAAATTAATCACGCCCTACTTTAACGGCCAGTCGGTACCCGGTTCCGGTTACAGTCTCGATCAACTCCTTGCCTAACTTTTTTCGTACTCTACTGACAAGAATATCAACGGCACGGAGAGATTGTGGTCCATCGCCTTCAGAAACTGCATCGAGAATTTCGCTTCGGTGTAAGGCTTTCTCTTCTGAATGAATGAGAGCCGCAATAAGCGAATACTCTGCCGGTGTTAAAAATATAACTCTCCCATCACTACCGATAACTTCACGTCGTTCCAAATCGATGGCATGCGCCCCCAGTGCGTATTTACTATGATTATTGGCATTTTTGGTTCGGCGGATCATTGCGCGGAGCCGAGCGGCAAGTTCTTTGGGCTCGATCGGCTTTGTAAGAAAGTCATCTGCCCCTACTTCGAAACTCGCCAATTTATCCTCTAGCGCTTCGCGTGACGTTACGACGATGATAGGAAGCCCAGACCGAGCCCTTAGTTTTCGAGCCAACACAATGCCGTCTTCGTCAGGCAATGTAAGATCCAGCACAACCGCATCGAATGTTTCTGTCTCAATGACATGGAATAATGTTTCTCCAGACAGCAAGATTGACGTATCAAATCCCTCCAAAGCGAGGGTTTGACGGATGAAGTTTGCCTGCCATTGATCATCATCAACAACAAGAATACGCCCAGACAGTTCTTTTTTCATCGCCAATTCATAAACTTTCTCAATATATTCCGCCTGCGTCATTGCCGATAAAACATATCAATTAAGATTGCAAAACCCATGCACACGTGAGCGGAGACCAAACCTTCACCCAGTTAAAACGTTTGCACATTTTGGTTTTTACTTCTATCGCCCAGGAATCCAAAGAGAGCTGATCGTGGGCCTTCATGGAGGTCAAACGTCGGCCTCGTTGCTCTGCAAATCCTTTCTATGCCCTTTGGTCTAGGTTTGAAGGTGGCCGATGCAACTCTCGAAAATGCCCTCGAACTGAGTTAGAATGTTTCGTTCATATTTCCTTGGTTGGAGTAGGACTAGCCTTGTTCAATGCAGCAATGGCTTGTTCATACAAATCGGGAAGAGTATCGGTTCCATCAGTAGCCGCATTCCAGTCTTCGTCGATGCAAGCCAACTCAATTGTGCTACAGCGTTGAGACAATGCTTCCAAGCCCAATGTCTTCGAACTCCCCTTTAGAGCATGGACTTCGCGCTTTAAATTATTCCATTCATGATTTTCTGCAGCGGCACTGACATGATCAATACCTTCCGCCGCAATCCTTTGAAAGTCATCGACTAAACTTTGTGCAAACTCATCGCCATAATCTACACGAAGCTTCGCGATCCGTGCAGGTTCAAGTGTGGTGTGTTCACAATAATGGCCTGTGTCCAAATGAACTTCTTTTGCTACCTTGTCTCCACCGTCAAGGTGATCTTTCTCGGCGGAATCCGTTGCTGCCATTACTACCGCGAGTTCATCGGGATTGACCGGTTTGATGATTACATCATCCATGCCCGCTTCCAAGCACTCGTCAATCTCGCATTTGTTTGCTGAGGCCGTGACACCGATAATCGGTACTACCGCGCCGTGGCCGGACATTCTCCGGATTACTCTTGTTGCTTCTATCCCATCCATTCTGGGCATATGTCGATCCATCAGAATCAAGTCATAGTGATTTTCTGCGCACATCTTGACTGCTTGCTCACCGTTTTCCGCCACGTCAGAGTGATGTCCAGCCTTCGCGAGCATTGCAACACCAACCCGCTTATTCACAAGATTATCCTCGACCAACAAAACTCGCTTGGATTGAACAAACGGGACGGGTTTAGGGTCATGGGCCACTGACTTCGTCTGAACTTGAACATCGTCAACTTTAGATAAACGCATTGGGATTCGCAGCGTGAAACAACTGCCTCTGCCAACCGTACTCTCAAGCGATAACTGCCCCCCCATTAGAACCACTAATTGACGACAAATCGATAGACCTAATCCTGTGCCTCCATACTTCCTCGCCACCTCGACTGATCCTTGTGTATACGACGCGAAGATCTTTTCCTGAGTTGCTTTTGGAATGCCGACGCCAGTGTCTGTTACGGATAGAATTAATTCGACCTCCTGGTCATTGAGTTTTTCGGCTTCGAGCTTAACAGTGACGCTTCCTTCGTATGTGAATTTGATACCATTGCTGATCAGATTTAAGAGCACCTGCCTTGTTCGATGAGGATCACCAAAAACTGCTCTGGGAAGCTCGCCAACTTTGTCAAATTTGAGCGCGATACCTTTTTCTTTGGCTCTTGCCTTCAACACTGCAACGGCCTCATATATCGCGCTTTGTGGATCGAACGATATTTCTTCGATTTGTAATTTTCCGGCCTCAAGCTTCGAGATGTCCAGTAAATCGTTCAAGATACCGAGAAGAGACTCGCCAGATTGAACTATCGTCTCGGCAAATTCGGTCTGTTCCGAGTCTAAATCCGTATCCGCCAACAATCGGGCCATCCCGAGTACGCCGTTCATGGGTGTGCGCACTTCATGACTAATCACGGCGAGGAAGTCTGATTTAGCGTCTGCGAGCTGTTCCGCTTCTTCCTTAGCGATCTGCAACGCTTGCTCTGCCTGCTTCCGCGCGGTGATGTCAGTGCCGATCTTGCCAATTGCAACTAATGCACCGCTTTCATCGAAGACAGGGTATTTCTCCACCAAGATTTCACGTTTCACCCCATCATGTTGAAAATAGGAATGCTCGAACTTGAGCGCTCGTCCGGTCTGCACAACCTGACGATCTATCCGATCAAGTTCAGCAGCGGTTGACGGATCATAAATCTCATAGACAGACTTGCCGACGATTTCGTCAATTTCCAAACCTCGTGCGTCAGCAAACGCTTGATTAACGAGCATGTATTTTAAGTTCGCGTCTTTTACGACAAAATTGGAACTTGCAAAGTCAAGAATGCCCTTCATTCTGATTTCGCTTTCACGTAGCGCTTGTTGTGCCACCTTAGCCTCTACTAAGGCGTGCTGAAGTCTCCGATTCCAAATCATGAATACAGCGAAAATGGTCAGAGTGACCACGCCGACCAGAATTCCCAATGTCATTGGCACTTCCATTTCTGTGGCGATGGATGGGTTACTTTGGGCAACCGTTGTTGTCGGGAAAATCACAAAAAATAGCAAAGCAACAGAGATACAGATACGTGATCGCAACAAACCGTCTCCACGAACTTTTGGCCAGCATTTCATTTCTTGATCTCCAGTATCGTACAGGCGCCATTGCGAAACATTAACCCATCTTTGCATCAGTTGGCACGGTTAAGAAAACGTGCAGGTACTTATTATATCTTCATCCTAACCAATGTCCCGAAAACATCATGGATTTGTACCGCCACAGTTCAGCGTCCACCTCCAGGGAATGAAAAGATGCATTTTACGTGCTCAAATTTTTGTGTTTATGGTCGTTATAGGCACTCGTGGTAAAAGGTTTTCCTCATGTCGCTGAGATACAAATGTTACAGATTATCATTAGGACTTTTGCTCTACATATTCACAGCCTCGGCCTCACTTGCCCATTCACCTGAAGGGGCGACGGATACCGCCGTCATACAAAGTGCTCAAATGGCGCAGTACTCAAGACCTGGTCATAAACGCCCTCCACCACCGGGCGGGCATAAGATGCGACCTCCAAGAGGAGGCGCGTTGCAAAATGGTGGTTTTGGGGGTCGCCCACCAACACGAAATCATACAGCAATTCAGAAGGGGCAATTAAATCTTATCCCCGCGACTGAGCAACCAATAGCCGAAAATCGCGTCAGGGTTCGGGTTGAAGGGGATATTCGTTTTATCGAAGCGAATAGCATATCGCGCCATAAAACAGGACGCTTTCCAAATTCTGGAAACCCGCACGCTATTCGTGCGCAGTCGATACGTTATCGTATCTCTGCAAGTCCTCGATTGAACGGACGTGCGGCGTACTTTGCACTGGGTGTATTTGGAATTGGAATAAATGGCGTTGTTCTCGATCCGCAAGCGGCAGAATGGTACGCAGGGAAACATGGATCGGCGTGGCAGTATGATCCCTTAGGGGCAGCAGTTCCATTAGGGCTAGATGCGAATTCTGCTCACGTCCAACCCAACGGAACATACCATTATCATGGGCAACCTGACGGCTTACTGGCTCAACTCTCGTTTTCAAAATCCACGCACTCGCCACTTGTTGGCTGGGCACTCGATGGGTTCCCCATATACGCGCTCATAGGGCGCAAAACCAATGGTGAGTTAAGTGAAATGCGTTCGAGTTGGCGACTTAAATCGGGCAACCGTCCAATTAGCAACGGTGCACCAGGTGGTTATTACGATGGAACATTCATCGCTGATTATGAATATATCCGAGGCACTGGCGACCTGGATGAATGTAACGGCGTACAAGTCGTCACACCTGATTTTCCTCATGGTACGTATGCGTATTTTCTGACGCGAGGGTTCCCTGTCATTCCCCGTTGCCACTCAGGAACACCCATTGAGCATATTGGACCGCGTAAACGCAAGTAACCAGGTTACGGCGGCAAACCATTTTAATTCAGTCATTTTGATCGTTTAACTCATGAGGAAATACACATTTCTTCACGAGATCATGCTAAGTTTTAAGGCTCGGCTTCATGAAATAGTGTGTTGATCTTGGGAAAGCTAATTGAAACTGGTAATGATGATAACTTTGCTTGCCTGGTAGGGTCGCAAGACGGTGGCACGCCCACTTAAAGTGATCATTGATGACTTCTCTGTTTTTCATGTTTGTATTTTATTGAAACAAGATGTTTTCGTAATTCATCTATTTTGTACATAGAATGGACCACCAGGAAAACCTAAGCCTTTGTTTTAAAATAATTCATGACGAATTTAATGACATTTATAACTGGTAATCTGCAAGCTTTTGACAAAACTAATTGGTAATTTGACATCATTAACTGATGTTTTTTGCTCTAAATCCCTCGATTTTGGACAAAACTAACTGAATTTGACACCCCCGGGCAAAACTATGCGTTTTTTCGCGCATGGTTACACAGCCTGGTTACACAACCGCCGTCTATATGCCCAAATTGATGGGCTGAGGAGACGGAGAATGGTGGGGATTTCATACCTTCAGACACGACGCGGTCGATATTTTTTCCGTAAGCGCTATCCAAGATGGCTTGCTTACCTCTATAAATCGAAAAACCTAGGCGTACCTGGCGCAAAAATTCGACATAGCACCGGAAAACTATATGCAGCGGTGAGCGATCTCAGCCGGGATGGCCGCGCATCTTTTATCGAACGCTATGAAGCATGCTGCGCGACGTGAAGTGGTGATATCGGCCGTTATTTCTGAGTACCTAGAACGGTCTATCTCGGCATGCCAGATCAAATTCGTGATTTCTCCGAACTCTTAAACACCTTCACCAAAGGGCCAGAGCAGACAAAACTTGTCGACTGAATAAACTTCCTCTTCTACCCATGAAGCGGACTAGATCAACTTGGTCAGACGATTGATTCTGGCAAGATTTTGAAGTTTAGAACTGGCGGGTTCACTATCAGGGAATAAGGCCCGTATCTACGGAAGCTAGAGCCCCCGCAGCAATGCAGTTTTCTTTTCATCAACAGCAGGTCCGTTATCCGTATCAACGATGACAACACCGTAGTCACGCTCGGCCCCGCCAATCGTGACCTTGCCCAGAACCACGTCATTCAGCACCTGGTCAGGCAAGCGTTCAACCGCTGCGCCGTAGCCGCCACCACTTGCCATTTGATGGCAAAAGATATCTCCCTTTTTCATGGGAACCGGCTCACTGAGTAAAACCGGCAGGACTTGCGCATCGTCACCGGATCGCAGGATATTCATCGATGGCTCGCCTTCTTCGCCGCCATATAGACCATGCGGCGGGAATGCACGTTTGTCGGAGCGCACGTTCAGCAAGGCTCTCTCGGATAGCACCCGGTAGTTGCGCTCGATCGCAAGGCCGCCTCGATGTTTACCAGCACCGCCAGAGTCAGCAACAAATCCATAACGTTCGATTCGAATAGGATACGCTACCTCGATCATTTCCACCGGCACGTTTGACTGATTGGCGCCGATATGCGGCACACCTTCCTGACCATCGTCGCCAGCACTCGCACCCCAAGTGCCCATCGCCGTTTCACAGAAGATATAAGGCTTGCCGTCAATACTGCCGGAAATCGTTGGCAAAGTGGAACCACCCGAGCCGTCTGCCGTCACCCGGTCTGGGACCGCTTGTGCCAACGCCCCAAACAGGCAATCGATCATCCTGTAGCCTGTGATTCCCCGAGCTCCACAAGGCCCTGGTGACACTGGCCGAACAACCGTGCCCTCGGGGGCGCGTACGTCGACGACATCCGTAAACCCATGGCAGTTTGGAATATCCGCACGCATCACGGAGCGGAGCGCTGCATAGGCGCAAGCTTTGGTAAAAGGGAATGTTGAGTTTACGCCCCCTTCAATTTGCGGCGAGGAGCCAGTCCAATCGACGATGATCCGCTTATCCTCAACCGTCACAGTGACAGCGAGGATGATCGGCACGGGTACATCCCCAATCCCGTCGATGTGATCCGTAAACTGGTATGTGCCGTTTGGGATATCGGATATTTCCGCTTCGGCCAGCCTGCGGGTATAATCGTTCAGGTCCTCGATTGCCTGATCGATGACGGTGATGCCGTAACGATCATATAATTTCTGCATGCCACGGGCACCGATAGCACAAGCCGCCATTTGCGCTTGCAGATCTCCATATACAAGCTCCGGAGTCCGCACGTTGAGTCCGATGATCTGCCAAAGGGTCTCGTTTCGCACGCCCTTGTCGACCAGTTTCAAAACGGGCAACCGGAGACCTTCCTGCCAAATTTCAGTCGCTCCCAGAGCGTTAGATCCAGCAACGATACCCCCGACATCTGAGTGATGAGCAAGGGTTGTCGACCAACCCTTCAAGGAATCACCGATGAACACCGGCTTAACGACATAGATATCCGGAAGATGCTGACCTGCTGCGGCATAAGGGTCATTCATAATATAATAGTCATCTTCGTGAATATCGTCGCCGACGACCTGAATCATGTTCGACAGTGCATCGTGAAAACTGCCGAGATGCATCGGCGTGCATAATCCCTGGGCGAGGGTCCGCCCGTTGGCATCGCAAAGCGCGGTTGAGAAGTCGAGCGAGTCACGAACAATCTGCGAATACGCCGTTCGAATGATGGTCAGTGTGATTTCCTCAGCAATGGTATCGAAAGCATTGCGAAGGACTTCGAGCAGAAACGGGTCGGTCGTATTTTTTTGTGTCATATCGTTCCTCATGGCCCGTAATCGAGATCAATAACGATGTTGTCTAAAACGTCCAGATGCGCACTTGCATCCGGGGGCACAACCGTAGTGCCTTCGTATTCCTCAACGATCAGCGGGCCTTTACGCGGCGTGTCAGAAAGCTCGCCACGTGTGATGACCGGGGTTTGTACAAGACCGAATGATGCGCCGAAGTATACCTCACGCACCGTCGCTGCCGCGGCTGATTTATGTGCGCGCAGCTTGCTTGGTGTGACGCTTTCACGGGCTGTTGCTGTGACCTTGATGGCAACAATTTCGACCTGGCTTTCCTTATCGAACTTGTGCCCAAAACGCCGTTCGTGTTCATTCTCAAATGCCTGATGTAATGCGGGTATGGCTTCCGGAGAAAACGTCTTTTCACCAAACGGAATACTCAATTCGAAGGCCTGGCCGATGTAGCGCATATCGAATGCGAATTCAAAAACTGCATCATCCCTGTTTAAATTAAGCAGGCCACAAGACTGTTTTTCTAAAGCCGTCATCAAAGGCATGGATTCCTCATCCCTTATCTCCGAGAGGATCGCAGGAAACGCACCAACGACTGTAACTGAACGCTTCGCCAGCAGTAGCCCAACAGCACTGAAAACACCGGCAGCTGGCGGCACGATGACGCGGCGAACTTCAAGGCTTCTTGCCATACCCGCGCCATGCACACCGCCGTTCCCACCGAACGCAATGATGGCGAAATCTCGCGGATCACGCCCACGGTAAGTCGTCACGGCCTTGAGTGCGCGTACCATTGTTGCGTTGGCGACCTCATGAACCCCGTAAGCCGCCTCCATCAATGCGAGATCAAGTGGCGCTGCAACAACATCGTGAATCGATTGACGGGCCAGATCCGCTTTGATCGGCACTGTACCACCGGCAAGTCCAGTCTGATTCAAGAAACCGATCACGACATTCGCATCGGTCACAGTCGGTGCTTTACCACCAGCGTCGTAACACGCGGGCCCAGGTGCCGCCCCCGCGCTTTCAGGGCCGATTTTGATAGCGCCCGCGCGATCGATGCGGACAATAGAACCGCCCCCCGCACCGACTTCCGAAATATCGATAACCGGTAGGCTCAACGCATATCCGGCACCGCCGGCAATAGTACCGGCTGTACTCATCGAAGCGCCGACTTCATAGTTCTCGGCATAGGTCAGTGAGCCATCTTCTATTAGTGAACCTTTTGCCGTGGTGCCACCCATGTCAAAGGTGATAGCGCTGTCGATACCCAGTTTTTCGCACAAGTAGGACGCGCCAACGACGCCTGCCGCCGGACCGCACTCGATAATCTGCGCAGGCTTTTCCATGACCGAGTTTGACCCTACGGTTCCCCCCGACGATTGCATGATCATGATGTCTGCGTTCATCCCTGAAGACGCAAGATCGTTGGCCATGCTATCGACGTAACGTCTCACCGGTGGGCCGACATATGCATTGATTACAGTTGTCGAGGTCCGTTCGTATTCGCGGATTTGCGGCAGAATATCAATCGATGATGTGATGAAAAGATCAGGCAATAGTACCCGCAACATCTCGTCCGCCCGCCGTTCATGTGCCGGGTTGCGATAGGAATGCAGGAAGCACACTGCGACCGCTTCAACCGATGCGGCACGAATGGCATCTGCGACCCGGCTTACATCATCTTCGTTTAATGGTTGAACCACGCTGCCGTCAGCGGCAATCCGCTCCTCGATTTCAAAGCGGAGATCTCTCGGTGCCAGCGGTGTCGGCTTTATATAAAGCGGTTCGTAAAGCCTAGGTACTCGGATACGCCTAAGTTCCAACACATCGCGGAAACCCGCTGTCGTCACCAACGCCGTCCGCGCCCCCTTGCCTTCCAAAATTGCGTTCGTCGCAACGGTACAGCCATGTACCATTTCGATAAGGCCCGAAGGCTCGAGTGATTGCTTTACAGCTAAGCCGCCCAGGCCGTCGACGACTGCCCGGCCATAATTGTCGGGCGTTGAAGGGACTTTCTCAGTAAACAGGAAACCTTCATCATCGATATAAGCAACATCGGTGAAAGTCCCGCCGATATCCGTTCCTGCTCGCCATGCCATGCGCGTCGCCTCCCTGTAACTGACGGTTATGAATAACAGCGAGTTATTCGATTGATCAAATCGATATTTAAGATCAATTTACATCAATTATTTCTATTGATTTGGTTGAGCCCAGCGCACGTAAATGCTCGAGCGCCAGCGCTGAAACGGCTGCAGGTGCATTGACACCGGGGCCTGCCACGTAGCCGATCGTGAAGTGGATATCTGGGAGGAGAATTTCGCTCCTTACCTCTACCAGCGTGCCGGAAGCGATTCTGTCCTCGACCACGCAAAGCGGCACAGCGCCAGCTCCAAGGCCTTTCTCGACCATTAAGACGATCGCCTGCAGAGAGTTGATTGGGTTGAGGTGGATCATTGATCGACCTGTCTCGTTCAGGTGCTGGCGCAACTGATGATAAGGCCGGGTCAATCTGTCGAATGTGTAAACTTCGTATCTAGCCAACGTATCGATGCTGACTTTACCTTTTGGCAGACCCAGCGAAGGCGACGCGGTCAGCACCATCGGACAGGAGCAAAGTGGTACGTTGATAATATCGGCATGCGCCACGGGGCCGACCATGAAGGCAATATCGATGCGCTGCTGCAACAAATCCTCCCGCAGTTGGTGCGACGGTGCGATATTCAATTCGAACGCCGCATGCGGACATGCTTCACGGAGATACAGCAGAAAATCCGGGATCCATGTGATCGCCATTGTGTCTGCAGCGCCAATACGAAAAATGCCGCTGACGTCGCCACCACCACCAAGGGCGTGAAGGGCTTCATCGCGTGTCTGCAAGAGCTTTTCAGCATAAACCAGAAACTGGCGACCTTCAGGCGTTAGGGCAACCCGGTGACCAGCGCGGTCGAACAAGGTAACCCTGAGCCGGTTCTCAAGTGCCGTGATCCGCGCCGATAAAGTCGGCTGAGTTGCATTGAGACGTTCGGCAGCCTGGCGGTATGTCCCGAGCGTGGCAATCAGATAGAATGTCTCAATCTGATCGAATGTCACATGGTCCTCCTAACAGCGTCCAGCGAGTCGGAAGATAAGACGTCTGACAGCGATTGGATATTGCCTGTCCGAATTTGCCCGACCGCATCCACGATTTGAGCGGCATGAGCACTGTTCAACGCACGCCCCGCCAATCTAAAGAATTTGTTGCGGTAGTCGGATCTTGTTGTGTCTCCGCCGGCATCGCCCCAGGCCGTAATCACGGTCTTCTCAAATCGTCCGTCTGCACTCTCAACAACGATACGCGCCGGAGCGCGGTGTGGGAGATGCGCATCCATTTCATGGTTGTGAAGGATTGTAATTCGTCGGGCAACTTGCACGACATCCATCATGCCGATCATCCCATCGGTGAGCGGCGATACCGCCTCTTCGCCGTGCACTGCGGCCAAGGCCATTGTATAAGGCAGACTGTACTGGGCACTGATGATATTATCAGGATCAGCGCTATTGTTTAACGCCGCTGCCTGACCGAAAGTATCAACCACCACGCTTTTCAAATCCCCTGCAGCCAAACCTTCTTCACGCATGATCTCAGTTAATCCCGAAATAGACGTATGCGCCCAGCGACAGACCGAATAGTTTTTGAAATACGTCCCCATAATTTTGAAGTCATCGCCTAATCCTGCCTGAATAATTTCCGGGTCAAAGCGCCCTTCTAGATCCAGCGCATCGCGGCATCCGGTAAATCCGCGCATTGCCAGTTCGGCTGCTGACATGCCCGTTACCACAGACCAGGGGATAGATTCTTTGACGTCTGAACCCATGTACATCGACTGTGTCAGATCGTTGAGGCGCGGACTGTGATACGCAGTAATGGCAAGTGCATGCATGATTTGTATGGGTTCCATGTCCATCAGCTTAGCGGCACCGACAGCCGCGCCGAAACCGGACCAGTTCCCTGTATGATAGGGTTTTTTTATTTCGGCATGACCGAGTCTTACCGCTGCCTCATAACCGGCAACGATCGCTGTTATCACGTCGCGACCATCGGCTTCAATCTCATCGGCAATCGCCAGCACAGATGGAATAACAGCAGCTCCGGGGTGCCCCATGGCAAGCCGATGCCCGTCATCAATATCCAGCGCAGATGTCGCTGCGGCATTCGTATAAGCCGCACCAACACTGTTCAATTGGGCACCCCTGAACCAGACTTTTGATCTACCGCTTGCGTAACATTTTTCCGCCATCCCAGCCACAGCTATGGCGCCAGAACTTTCAAGGCCAGCAATCGCACAGCCAATGGCATCGAGAATACAATCTTCCGTCATGGCGATGACATCCGACGGAAGATCTTCGAAAGAAAGCTCTGCCGCCCAATCTGCAAGGTGGTCCGTCGACCAATTTGATACGGTGTCGCTCATGCTATTCCTGCGGATCAATCACTCACTAAATTCATTTATCGACTATTTCATAGTCAAATGATATTCGCAAAAATCGCAGAGAGTTAATGCATTTTTTCTATCAAGTTTAATCCAGACTTTCCGCAAGCCTGGCTCAGAGTGCTTGAGGTCGAACATTCACCCGCATAGAGTTTAACGAAATGACGCGATTACACACGGCGGTTACACAGCGGGAATTGTTGATCTGTAAGGCATTGGAAACAGGCGTTTTGAGGAAAGTGGCTGCGTTCCCTATCAGCTCAGCCACAGTCTTTCTCAATGCATCAACCGTCAACACAGATAAAGCGAACTTCCTGTCTTTAAGTTATGATGCCACACCTCAGGGGTAATGTGTTTTTTCTTGGTTACCGAAATTTTGTACTTCGTGTTTGATTTCAAATCTGTCAACGAGACCCATACTCCAGGCTTCATACCCAATTTTTGAACTTCGGGGCACCGCATTCACAACATCGCCCTCCTCAAAGGCACGAACGTCAGCTTTGAAGTCGCAAGTATTGTTTACGTGGATAATGCCGTTTGCGGATGCAGTACTTGTGCAAGCAAGAATACCACCCGCGAACGCGATGACTCGAGCGAAGTTAGTCATTAACTTTCCCCTTTATATAAGTCATCGAAATATTATGGAGATCATATCGACATCTCAAGTTCAACGTCGACGGTCGCAATTCAAGGCTTCGACCCAGTTGGGGTTTTTGGATAGCGATGGAAAATAATACCTGCCGTGTCTTACCCCTAATACTGTTTTCGGGTGAGCAACAGTTCCGCTTCGTTCACGATGTCTGCCAATATTTCTGGTGCAGGTCTCGTATTCTTAATAAGGCCAACAACCTCCCCTACAAAGGCATTGGCTATAGTCGCCTGGCCCACCGCGAGAGCGTCATGCCATTTCTTCGACTCGGCGTCGAGATTTACTTTCAGCCCATCCACATCATCATGCCATTTATCAGAAAATTCATTTCTCAATATTCGCGCACTGTATCTTTCTGGCCAGTCGATTTTACGCACCACGTCGACCACATTGGTGCGGATCGTGTCATCACCGTCGGCCTCGATCGCGGCCTCTCGCATTTTAGGGTGAACCAGGGCTTCACTCGAAGCCCAAAATCGTGATCCGATCAGCACACCGTCCGCACCCAACATCAATGCAGCTGCCAAGCCCCGCCCGTCTCCCACACCGCCCGCTGCACAAAGCAGGGTCTCTGGCGCATGGCCCGATATATAATCAGTGACTTCCGGGACGAGCGTGAACGTGGCCCTATTCTCACCGTGTCCACCAGCCTCAGCGCCTTGCGCAACAATGATGTCGGCACCAACATCAATCGCGTGTTTGGCATCCTTCAATGTCTGGATTTGACAGATGACCGGAATATCTGCGGCTTTGATCCGCTCAATAAATAAGGCCGGATTTCCAAATGACAGAAACACCGCGGATGGTTTTCGCGCCAACACACGATCCAGAAGCGCGGGGTTTTGCTTCAATGACCATGTAATAAAGCCACAGCCTACCTGTTGATTGTCGACAGCTTCAAATTGATCCGATATCCAGGCTTCGTCTCCATAAGCGCCGCCAATCAACCCAAGCCCGCCGGCATTTGAAACAGCGGCGGCAAGGGCGCCTCCTGCTGCAAATGCCATAGGGGCCTGTATGACCGGGTGTTTGAGCCCCAGTCTTTTGGTTAATCGCGTTTCAATCATGTGGATTGTTGCTTGCGAAATTCAGGAACCGGCAGTCCCCCAATGCCCCAATCACCTAATGCGACTTCATCAATCACGACCATTGTTGTTGCAGGATTTTTGCCCAGAACACGCGACAAGAGTTCCGTTGTGCCCTTGATCAATTCCGCTTTTTCGTCATCGCTCGGGCCGGTTCCATTTGGCCCACCCTCTTTAGTCACCTTAATATTAACGTATGGCATTCAAGCCTCCTGTATTTTTGGAATATACGTGAAGATTTTCGTCATAATCCGCCATCCAAGATGATCATGAGATAGCGTGAGAAAATCGAGATACTCGCGATCCATCATTGTCATGGAGGCTCTGACAAAGGCCATTTTAGACCCTCCAAATTCAATGGAGAAAATGCGGTCCTGGCGCGCGTCGCCCTTACTGGCGGGTGGTGTCCGACGATCCACCATCTCGAGATATTCGGCCAACGACTTGTTCATGTAATCGCCATCGATCATGTTCACGTATCGCGCATCGGGATGAAAAATATCTGCAAGTCTCTTGGTGTCGGCATGATAGAGGCCATCAAAATAACCCTCCATGACTTTACCGATTTCAGCAAAATCTTCGGGATTGGCCATTAGATTAACCCCTCCGCTTTCATCGCTGCCTGAGCCGCAGGACGATTTGAAACCCGCTCGACAAAAGCGGCGACGTTGGGCCATTTCTTTAAGTCTATACCGGTGAAATTTGCCCAATTGCTCACGACAAACAGATAAGAATCCGCAACTGAAAAAGTGTCTCCCAGAAGGTACGTTCTGCCATCGCCAAGAAGCGCGTTAAGGTAGTCGAATTTGCGTGCCACATTCGCGCCGGCTTTTTTCTTGTCCTCATCTGATGCGTCAGCGGAGAAGAACGGGCCGAATGCTTTGTGCAGCTCTGAGCCCGTGTAATTCAGATATTCGTGGAGGCGCGCTCGGGCAACTGTGCCGACCTTTGGGGCAAGTCCTTTTTCTGGGTGCTGGTCTGCGAGATATTGAAGGATGGCTGCGCCCTCGGTCAAAATTTCTCCTGCATCGAGTTGCAGTGCGGGGACGTATCCTTTGGGGTTGATGGTCTTGTAGTCCAGGCCAGATTTGGTCACACCACTGTCTGTGTCGACTTCGTCCAATTCAAATTTCAAGCCGAGTTCATGCAGGACAACATGGGTTGCCAGTGAGCACGCGCCGGGTTTGTTAAAAAGTTTCATTGATTTCACTTTCTCTTTTGGGTGTTGGTTGGAATTTGAGAAAGGTATCAATGCATATGATTAATTGATAATATCAATTTTATATGCTTTTGATAATGTAAATAGATCATTATGTTGAGACTGGAGTGGAATATTGACTTATGAGCAACTGGTTACTTTGCACGCGATTGTCACAGAGGGCACGTTCCGTGGCGCGGCAGAAAAGCTGAACAAGTCTCAATCTGCGATCAGCAACATGCTTAAAAAGCTCGAAACCGACATTCAGATTGAGCTCGTGTCACGTGAAGAGTATCGGCCGAAGTTAACACCATCCGGTGAAGTGTTTTATCGCCAGGCAACACGGGTCATGCAGCAAATGCAACAACTCGGCAGTGTGACAAAGAGCTTGGTCTCCACGCAGGAGGCAGAAGTCGTTGTTACAATCACTGCGACACTCCCGTTAAAACCTGTTCTAGATGTTGTCGGCGCCGTCAAATCAGAATACCCGGCGACCCATATCCGTTTGTCGAGAGAGAGCATGGGCGGGCCAATTGAAACGTTGTTAAACAACGATGCTGATATTGTCATTGCGTCAATGGATGGTGTACCTGCTGATCAGATCGAAGCCCTTCCGTTTGCAGACGTGACGATCATGCCGGTTGCCCATCCGGATTTTGAGCCCGCAAAAAGCAATCAGATGAAAACCATCAGTGAAATGCAAAGCTACACGCAGGTGGTCGTCGCCCATAGTGGAAGCAACACATATTCTCAAAGCAGGGATCTGCTTCCTGGCGGACTTCGGTGGACGGTTTCCGATTTTGCGGCAAAGAAAGAAATCCTGCTCGCTCGATTGGGATGGGGTGGCATGCCCACACATATGATCAAAGAAGAACTACAGAGTGGCACACTGATCCCACTCAGTGTTGAAGGCTATCCCCCTCGACTATCCCATCTGTTTCAAATTCGAAAACGAGACAAGCCCCTCGGCATTGTCGCCCAGACGATCTGGCAGTCGTTAATGTCCGTTCAACCAGATTGTGAATAATTGAATCTTGTCCGGCTTACTGTATGGGTTTGTCGCTGCCGATTGCTTCGTCATCGGAACCCGCTAAAATCACAACATGGACGCACACACAGCAATAGCTACGCTCGCAATGGAACATGCCGCCACGGCTGCGAAGAAATTGGATTGCGCGAACATCGCAGAGCTTACGCGAAAGGCGAGCTTGCCAGGAAATTTCAACATCCCCGGCCCGAACAAATTTTTAAACTGGCACGGCTACACGCTCATGGGCACATTGGACGTTCTTTGCGTGCACTCTGAACGTCCACAAGAAAAGACCAATAGCAGCGATATCAGCGGAGAGGTTTTTGACGTTCTGGTGAGACATATTTCGAGCGGGACGATCATAAGCATCAAGCCGAACGGCAACGATTACTTGAACTTCACTGTAAAACCCGCCTCGGGCGACGACTTGAAGATGTTCAAGACGTTCTTTCAACAGGACGAGCCCATCGATGACAGCAAACTACCGGCCGACCCCGCGGGTTGGCTGGCGTTCTATCGGTCCAAGTTTTAGGGCTTCTTATTCTGCGGAACTTTCTTCGATGGCATAGCGTTTTATGAGCGGCAATTGCATCATAATAAAAACAAAGGTCAGGCCCATTAGACCAAATATCTTAAAGTTAACCCAGACGTCAGTGCTTTGGGTGCGCCATACCACTTCGTTTAATGCACCTAGAAAAAAGAAAAACAAAGCATAGCGCACGGTTAGAACATGCCAGCCTTCATCCGTCATATGCCAAACCGACCCCAATAACGATTTCAAAAACAGGCGTTTTGTGAGAAGGCCGGCAATAAGGATAGTGCCGAAAATAGCTTGAATGATTGTTGGCTTCATTTTGATAAATGTTTCATCGTGAAGCCAGAGTGTAAGCCCGCCAAAAACGCCGACAATACCAGCTGTAATCAGCGGCATCATGGGTATTCGACGTTCCACGATATAGGAAAGCGCGAGCGCTAATGCGGTGGCGACCATGATCGACGCTGTCGCAGCATACAAATCCGCCATGTAATATGTGATAAAAAAAGCCACGATGGGGCCGTATTCAACGAGAGGCCTTAACCAGCCGGGGCTTTGCTTTATTTCTGACATGGGATGTTTATGGAAGAAACGTCAGAAAAGAGCAAGTGAGCTGAGATCGGTCGGCAAGACCAAAAAGTGGCGTATCTGCAGCGCGTTGGAAAATCACTTTACTTCCTAGTACTCAACAACTCTTAATGTCATTCACAATCACTGAATTGTGCGTTCTGCAGGAAATTTGAGGGTGACAGTGGTGCCAATATCCACTTCGCTTTTGATATCAAAAGCGCCACCGAATAATCTCATGAAGTTATCACAAAGATAAAGCCCGAGCCCTGTACCTTTATGCCTTCGGGACTGTGACTCCCCTATCTGCTCAAACGGCCTCTGAGCCATGGCAAGCTCTTCATCAGACATACCAACTCCCGTGTCAGTAACACGAATGACGATGCCATTGTCCTCATCCACACTAGCAGTGATGAAGATCTTGCCGCCCTCAGGTGTGAACTTAATCGCATTGGAAAGGAGATTATTAAGTATCTGAATCATCACACGCTCATCGCCAAGCAATTGAGGCATGTTTGTTGGGATGTCATGACTAAGCGAAAGACTATTTGTTTCAGCCATAATCTCTAACTGACGAATGCTGGTATTGATCGTCGATGAAACACTCAACGGCTCGTCATAAAGCTCATACTTTCCGGCTTCGATTTTAGAAAGATCAAGAATATCATTGATAAGGCTGACGAGGTGCGCACCGCTGTTGTGAATATCGTCGACATACCGGACGTAATGTTCACTTCCTAACGGCCCATATGTTTCCGCCCGCATCATATCGCTAAAGCCCATGATCGCATTGAGTGGCGTGCGTAGATCATGGCTCATTGCTGCCAGGAATTCTGACTTTGCCCGGCTCGCCGACTCTGCTGTCTCTATATCCGTGACGTCTTGAACCGTATTGCACAACGAGGTCATATTTCCGTCTTCATCGAGGATCGGGATTTTTTTAATAATGATATGCCGGCGGGTGCCATCCGGTCTGATTTTGTCTGTGTGGTGTCGAGCCTGAACTTCTCGTGTTTGCCAGACGACGTCTTCCTGTTCGCGCCGAACACGACACACTTCTTCGGGATCACCGGAAATTTCATCTGTCGTTTTGCCAATCGCTTCGGTCTCGGAGATCCCCCACCATTCCAGGATCTGGCGATTTGCCATAAAGACCTTTCCGTTTCTGTCTTTTAGGCAAACACCAATGGGCATGTTATCAACGACCCTGTGAAACAGCATTTCACTTGTCGTAGACCTCACCGCGTTGATTAATTCTATTTTCTCATTGGCTGAATTCACCGCCACCTCACTTTGCTTTTGTGAGACTTGAGCGGCTGCCCGATCGATCAATCCCTGAATGACAGATGGCAACAGTTTTAAAAACGCATCTTCATTATCGCTGAAGATGTAATTGGTGACACCCAAGCCAAGAACGGCGGCGGCGCGATCCGCACGATCTGATGTGGCGACTATCAGCAACGGCAGATCGGCATTTTCGGCCGTGAGAATTTTTGCAATCTCCACCCCGTCCTTATCGGATAGTTGGGAATTGACCGCCACAAGATCAAAGGGGCTACTGGCAAAAAGCTCCAAGCCGCGTTGCCCATCAGGCGCTATCGAAACAACATATTCGTGTTTTTCAAGCAAATGCCTGAAACGCTCGCTGAGAACCGCGTTCCCCTCAACGTACAATATGCGTGTGCCGGTTGCTTGAGATACCATGCCTATGAATCTGACAAGTAATGTTCAATAGTCAATATCCCGATGACTTTCTCAGCACTTCCCCAATCTTCATTTGATCCAGATGTGTGCCTTCATACCGATTTAGTCTTGTTGAAACTAAAAAGCCCAGCCTATTATCCTGGCGATGGTGCCCCACGTTGGGGAAAAGGAAATCAGGTGCGGCCCAATTGGACCCAAGCCTGAGCTGCCCTCGCAACTGTAAGCGGCTAGTCGCCACGCAAATTTAGCCACTGAAGGTCAAACTTTGGGAAGGCTGTGTGAAGACCGCAATCCGCAAGCCAGGAAGCCTGCCATCATGTCGTCTCTCCGATGGTCGAGGTGTACCACCGGTGCGGGTTCCCGTATAGGCGATTGGTTTTTTGGCTTAACGTAGATACGGAGTGACCAACATGCACATTCAAACATCCCCAAAAACTTGTCTTGGTGTTTTTTCAGCGAGCATCGTATTGGCGACAACCTGCTTTGGACAGGTCCTTGCAAGCGACAGTAACGCCTACCCCGCTTTGTCTGGCAGCATAAGCTTTGAGGCGCAGAATGATTTTGCGTTCGCGTCAGATGATACGACGAATGAGTTCAACAACCTCTTCGTCACAATCGAGCCGCAGATAAAGCTCGCATTGACCAAAAAAGTTTCCATTAACAGCGGGCTGGTCTTTGAGCAGGTTCAGGAACCCGCCGTAAAGGGGGACAACAGAACCTTCGCCGATCACGGTGCATATATTCAGGTTCTCACGTTGGATTTCCAGGATGATACGACGCACCTGTCTGCGGGCAAAATGCACGTCAATTTTGGCAAAGCCTGGGATATTGCGCCCGGTGTCTTTGGAACGGATCTCGCGGGTGAATATGAAATGGCCGAGAACATCTCAGTTTTGGCGGCGTACAGTCATGACTTTGGAACGGGTGGCAATCATACAATCAGCGCTCAGACATACATGCTGGATACATCTGGCCTGGCTGAAAGCGCATTCACACGTCGCAAGAAGACCCGCGAAGCGGCCGGTGGTCCCGGCAACACCGGGGATTTCTCATCATTCGCCGTCTCGCTTGATGGGGACGGGTTCAGTTTCGCAGAAGGCCTGACCTATCACGTGGCTTTTGTTCATAATGCCAACGAAACAACCGGTGCCGAAGACGAACACCGTTTTGCAATTGGCGGCGCTTATGATGTTGCGGTCTCAGAGAATGTTAGCGTGACGCCTCTCGTTGAGTACGTAAAGTTCAACGATGCAGATGGAACGGCTGGGCAGGACCGAGATTATTTGACCCTCGCTTTGGGTGCCAGTTACAAGTCCTGGAATGCGGCAGTCTCTGGTACGTTCAAGGAAACTGAAACCAGAAATGGCGCTGAAACCCGAGAAGAACTGTTACAGATTTCAGCGGGTTATGCGTTTGAGTCCGGGATTGGTCTTGATGTCGCGTACAAACGGACACGCAACGCCGGTGTCGACACAGATGTGTTTGGGACGCTACTGACGTATGGCTTTGAATTTTAATCTGTTCGGCAATTTCAGATTTATCCAATGTATTGATCATACAGCGGCCTGGGTATTTTCTCTATCCAGGCCGCTTGATAGATGGGCTCTCTAGCTCTGTGATTTAACACGCGTGAAGGCCCTGTCGATTTGCTTGGACGTTGACGACGGCAAACCGCCACCTTTAAGCACGAAACTTATGCCACCGTCTTGCTGCCTCTTGAAATCATATCCATATTTATTCGTGGCAACAGGACTACAATCTTCCATGAACGATGATGCAGTCTCCGGCACATCATAGAAACATAACTCGTTTCTTTTAATTTTCCATTTCACATCCATGTCTTCATACACAGTTTCCCCCATACCATGCGTGTAACTACACTTGATTCTAACGCTCGCTCTGGATGCATCACGAAATTGAACCTCGATTACGTTTTGGTCTTCTCTAGAAGCATTGCCACCAAAACCACAATTATTTAACGTCCCTTCAGCCATACTCCCCTGAAGCAAATCCGCAAGCAAGCGACCATCAATCTCGTCGCCAGGTCCAGGCTTTTCTAGTTCGCCATATGTTGCCGTATTTTGTGCAGCCGATGCTGTTTGCAGTGTTGGTGCCGGGGTAAAGTTAACTGCGCATTTCTTAAGCACTGAAACGCGTTCAATCGCCTCTTTCTCACCTTTTAGGCGGGCGTATTCATTCGCTTCTACACCGTCTCCACCCTCAACCAGGAACAAGGCGGGCCAAAACAAGATCAATCCAACGCCAACTTGGGCCGCATCAGCGTCAGCCGTTTCCTTTAAAGAACGCCGCAGATCATTGGCACGATCCGAGACCCGAACCGCTTCTGCGCGAAGCTGATCACAATCATACTCTTGATACTGCAAGTCAGAAACATGCGTTGTATGGATTTCATCAGGCTGGCTCGCACATGCAGATACGGCAATCGCCACGAAGACAGTCAGTAGTTTTTTCATAATACCCCCAAGATTAATCAGTATGCTCTTTATATCTGATAAAGAGCATTTTCCAAGAGCTTACCGAGAATCTCTAAACCAAACATCTACGATAACTTGCAAAGAATTTCAGGCAGGGCCGAGTTGTTGAAATCTTGAGACATTAAAGGCATCAAGCGAAAGCTTTGGCGTGGCACCCGTTGCCAGGTCTGCGACAAACTCGCCAACGCCCGGTGCCAATTGAAAGCCATGGGCCGAGAACCCAAAGGCGTGCACGATACCGGCTTCACGTCCGGCACTGATGATCGGCAGGTTGTCCGGCGTATACCCCTCGATCCCAGCCCAGGTGCGCACGATATTCGCACGCTTCATAATCGGGAAAATATCACGCGCTGTAGATAAAAACTGTGACATACCCTTCATATCCAGTGCTGTGCGATTGGTATCGGGGAATGCCCGCCCACGCACGCCGCCGCCAATCAGGACGGTGCCGTTTTCAAACTGTTTAAACGATAAAGCACCACTAAGCGCACCAACCACAGCTGTTGCAAAAGGTGGCATCCGCGCTGTAATCGCAAGCATGGGCGCATGTGCTTTCAAGGGAACATCGTCGCCGAGTTTTGCCGCCAGCACGCCACCCCACGCCCCTGCCGCGTTAACGACAGTTGGTGCCTCAAACGCGCCGATAGGTGTATCGACCCGCCAATTTCCAGCACGTCGCTGAATATCAAGCACAGGTGTTTCTTCGTGGAATACGACACCAAGCTTTTGGGCTCGGCGCTTGAACGCTTGCGTGGTTTGAAACGGCAATGCTGAACCATCACCATCAACGTGCAAGGCGCCAACGCAGTGAGATGCGGCCGCCGGAAGAAACCCCCGTAACGTTTTCTGATCAATAACGTCTTCGTGGGTAAACCCGCGCGCGTTCAGTTCTGCGACGCGTTGCCGCGCTGCATCCATATCACTCTCACTTCGGGCTACTTTGAGATAACGGGTCGCACGATAACCGCAATCGTCATCGACCAGTGCCGGCATATCGCGCCAATACTCATAGGACGCTTGCGCCAACGGGACTTCGGCGAGATCCCGGCCAAGCCTGCGCACGCCCCCCGCATTCACCCCCGATGCATGGCGGCCGACATAATCTTTTTCCAATACGATAACACTGACACCACGCCGGACGAGATGTAGCGCCGCCGAACATCCATGAATGCCGCCGCCGATAACAATCACATCGGCCGTGCGCTTGTCTTCATCAGATTGTTTAGGTGTCGTCATCGATCTGCAAATTGGCAAGTTCTTCGAGGCGCAATGGCTTAATTGGCGGCCGTAGACGGTAATAGCCGACGTCGGCAGCGGTTCTCTTTGTTTGCTTGGCAATCAGTTCTTGAACCGTCAAACCACAGAACCGGCCCTGACATGGCCCCATCCCAGCGCGGCAGAAACTCTTGAGTTGGTTCGGACCGACCAGACCGATTTCGATAGTGTCTCTGATGTCCTTTAAGGACAGTTCTTCACAACGACAGATGATCGCATCATCATCGATTGGCACACGGAAACTATCTGATGGGCGAAACCAGGTATCGAGGAACGGACGAATACAAAGCTCGCGGCTGAGCGTCGCACGCGCTGATTTTGCTCTGGCATCGCGCGTGGTCGTATCAATCAGGCCCAACTTCCCAAGTGCACCCAACGCCGCGATCTCGCCTTCCGCACGTGCTGCAAGGCCGCCGCCAATACCGCCCCCGTCACCAGCAACAAAGATGCCATCTATAGACGCACCACACCACGTGTCCGTATCTGGCCGCCAGCATAACTGCCGTTCATCCCAACTGTGATCAAGCCCCGCCGCAAAAGAGAGGTTCACATTCGGCACGACACCCTGATGCAAAAAGACATGTTCACTTTTGATATCCAGCCACGCACCAGCCGTGTTTACCGATAGCCCTTCGGCCTTGGTTTCGCCTAAGACACGAAGCGCGCTGACATCATCAATGATACGGGTACCGCTTTTGCGAATTTCCGATTGCCACTTCTGCCCCTTGAGCAGCAGATCCCAGCGCTTCAAGGCCCCCGGCAAATGGGATAAAGCCGGTATCCTGTTGGCCTTTGCCGTTGTATCGACAATCGCCGAGATAGTCACACCCGCCTGTAGATACTGATGAGCCACGAGATATAGCAATGGGCCGCAGCCAGCAAATATCGCCCCCTCTGCCGCCAGCCCGGAGGTCTTAAGCATTGTCTGTGCCGCCCCCGCCATCATGACCCCGGGCAGGGTCCAGCCCTTGATGGGGAACGGGCGTTCCATCGCACCTGTTGCCAGGATAACCGCAGGCGCTGTCACCAACCTTGCCTGACCGCCTGTCGAGTAACCGACCTCACGTTCGTCCGTCACCTGCCAAACCGACGCATCGCTCACATATTCAATGTTCAGCGCGCGCATCTTCTCAGCCAATGGCTTCCCCGCCATATAATCTGGGCCGAGGATGTTTGCCTGCTTATCGCCAGCAGCCTCGATGGCACGGTAGATTTGTCCACCCGGCGTCGGTTGATCATCCAGCAACAAGACTTTGGCACCACTGTCAGACGCAGTAATTGCAGCCGACATGCCCGCAGGACCCGCGCCAATGATTATGATATCGAAACTCATGCCGGGTCCGCCTGATCCAAGGTGAGCTCGGCGGCACCAATTTGACGAGCAACTTTCATCCCGCTCGCAGCTCTGACCTGGCACGCTTGGCGGTTCGGTTGGCCGTCGATCACCATCAGGCAATCAAAGCAGACCCCCATCATACAAAACGGTCCGCGCGCCCTGTCTTTAACCGGTGTCTGGCGAAACGAGAGCACGCCTGCGCCTAACAATGCCGCAGCCACACTTTCACCATTTCTGGCTGTGACCTCAGTGCCCTCGAAATCAAAAACGACGTCGCTGGCTGTTTCATCGATAACCCGTTTAAACATCAAATCGCCTCACACTTAATCCTTCGAGCTCGCGGCCCAACTGGCCTTCGGCAACATACTTCGCATAGACCATGGCGTGGCTTGCAGCCAGCGTAACACCGCTATGACAGGCCGCCGTAAAAGCGCCCGGCATGGTCTCTGACTGATCGTATATAGGCAGTCCGTCCGGGGTCATGACGCGCAATGCGCCCCAGGTGCGGACGATTTTTGCCTGTTCCAACACCGGAAATGAACGTCGGGCACGGTCTGCGATCGCCTGCATGACATGCGGTGTCGAGCGCACATCAAACCCAATGTCTTCGTGGGAATCGCCGATCATAATCGTCCCTTCACCGGTCTGGCGCGCATGGGTCGTTGGCATATCCAAGAATGGTGCCTGACGTTCGGTCACCAGTATCTGACCTTTCACGGGCCGGACCGGTTGTTCGAGCCCAACCATCGGCGCCAATGCTTTGTTCCCCAACCCCGCCGCCAGGACAATTCGACCCGTAGAAAACGTCTCGTGAGCTGTGCGGACGGAGAAACCCTCGCCATCTTTTTTTATATCGAGAACCCGGTGATCATTTTTGATCTCGCCGCCCAAATCAACAAAGGCGCGCTGCATGGATCGCATCAGGTACAAAGGACTGACATGACCATCATGCGGGCTGAACGATCCGCCGACGACGTCGGGGCCAAGAGCAGGCAATCTCTCAAGCATTGCCTTGCGGTCGAGCATCTCGTGCTTGAACCGGCCATTCTGATGCGACGTCAGGGTCGACATTTTCTCAACCCGGTCTTCATATTCTTGTTCGCTCAGACAAATATGAATGCCGCCGGGCGCGCTATAACTTGTGTTAATACCCGTGCGGTCCGCCAGTTCGTCTGAGAATTTCTGATACCGTTCAGCCGACCCCATGGTCCAGTCCGCGTAAATCGGCTTACCAATGCCTTTGCTCTGAACCCACACAAGACCAAAATTTCCGCGCGCAGCACGGTACGCCACATCGCCTTCGTCGAGGATCATGCATCGGAGCCCCTGACGTGCGAGACCGTACCCGATGGCTGACCCCAAAAGGCCGCCGCCGACGACAATTGCGTCAGTATCCGAGCTCATTGGAACCGCGTAATACTGTAGGCAGACACATCGATGTTCACAGGCTCGCCACTGACAATACCTGCAACGACGCGCCCAGTGTTCGGTGCCATGCCAAAACCGTAATGACTGTGACCAAACGCTGTGAACAAATTTTGGTGTCCAGGAACTTCGCCAATACATGGCAGGCTATCCGGGAACGAGGGGCGAATACCGGACCATTCCTTGGTGTCATCTATATTGATATCCGGCAGCAATCGTTTGACCATACGCTTGAAGACATGTGCACGGCGATAATCCGGCTCGGCATCAAGGCCTGCGAACTCAGCCGTGCCCGCACATCGCACACCCGCCAACATCGAGCTGACGACGAACTTTCCTTCGGTATCCATGATCGAGTTATTCACGGTGACGCCCGGGTTTTGAAACACCAAATGGTATCCGCGCTCGGCTTCGAGGGGCACTTTAATCCCTAACGGTTCGAGCAACCGCGCTGACCACGCCCCTGCGGCGATGACCAACCTTTCGGCTTTGATCTCACCCTGATCTGTATCCAGCGTCCACGCGCCATTGTCTGCGGGGGTCATCTTGTTGATGGTTGCCTGGCGGAAGGTCGCGCCCATCGACTTTGCCTTCTCCGCAAGGACCTTGCCGATAGCCCCCGGGTCCAAAGCCCGTGCCTGATCTTTCAGAATAACCGCAGCCTTATAATCCTTTGAGATTGCAGGCTCGATTTCCTGCAGCTCATCCGCGTTGACAACCTCCATAGGCACGTCACGTTCCTGGCGCATACGCCACCCCAACTGATTGAGGTCCGCGCCTGCCGGGTTCTTGAAGGCATGGACATAGCAGGAATCACTGACAAGGTGTTCACTTCCCGTGCCGTTCAGATGATACCGATAGAGATCAACGTTCGGACGGTTGAGCGCATTCATAGCATCCCCAATCGCCTGCAATCGGTCGACATTGCCTGCGCGTAAAAATTTGAAAGCCCAGGGCAGGAACTTCGCCAGATATCCCGGACGAATTGAAATCGGCCCTTCTGGATCAATGATCCATTTCGGCACGTTCTTCCAAATCCCCGGCATGGACTGCGGCACACAGCTCCAGGGCGAGATGACACCGGCGTTGCCGGAACTTGCCCCTTCTGCAGGCGGGTTGCGGTCAATCATCTCAACCTCGTAGCCCTTTTCCAGCAACGACAATGCTGCGCAAATGCCAACAATACCTGAGCCAACGATGGTGACGCGTTTAGCCATGTGAACGTTCTTCTTTGCCTTCAGAACGGCTGAATTTAAACACACCTGTGGCGTAATCCGGGCTCATTGCCTGATTGCTCCTTCAGATTAAGTTGCCAGCGCGTCGACCTTGGCCGCTTCCTGACGCTTATACGCAATCACTTGCTGAACAAGCACGGGGAGTGCCAACACAGCCGCGTATATGTCACTGGTCAGACCAGGTGCCACCATGAACAATGCCGCAATCGTGATCAGGATACGTGTCGGCCATCCCATCGGCGCAATAAAGTAGGCACTCACAGCCGTCGCCATCATCGCAACACCCAACGCACACGTCAGTGTTGTCTCGAGGAATGCAGCCCACGTGAAGTATTCTTCAAGGACGATCAGCATTGCCGGCGAGTACACAAACACCATTGGCACCAGCAATTTACCGATACCCAATGTGAAGGCAGACACACCGGTCCTGAACGGGTTAGCCCCGGCAATACCTGCGGCCGCATACGCAGATGCACAGACCGGCGGCGTGATTTCCGATATCACACCATAATAAAGCACGAACAAGTGAGACGCGAGCGGCGGCACACCCAAATTACCAAGCGCTGGCTGCGCAACCGTTGCCAGCATGATGTAAAGCGCCGTTGTTGGCAGACCAGCACCCATCATGATGCAGGTCATTGCAATCAGGATCAGCGAGATGAAAAGGGTCACGCCCTCAAGTGTCAGCCCAAAGAATGGAATCCAGGAGAATATGCCGATAAAGAATTCAGCAATCGCACCCGCACCGTTCGCAACCAGGAAGCCAAGACGGAAACCCAATCCTGTTGAGTTCACAACGCCAACCACAATACCAATCGCTGCACACACGGCACCCACCGCCAATGCATACTTAACACCTGTGATGCAGGCATCGATCACATCGGCAAGCTTGATTTTGTGCATTGGGTTCAGGAACCCGACAGCCAGTGCCGACGTAATTCCCCAGAACGCCGCCATGTGCGGTGAATAGCCGCTGAACAGCACGTAGATCAGTACGACAAGTGGAAATGCCGTCGGCCAACCCCTTTTGAGGACGGCCCAAAGCTTGGGAATTTCAGATTCTGGAACACCCTTGAGGCCCAGACGCTTGGCCTGAAAATGCACGATACACAAGACGCCAACGTAGTGCATCGCAGCTGGTACAGCCGCTGCAATCACGATGGTTGTGTAAGAGACTTCAAGGAACTCGGCCATGATGAACGCCGCCGCACCCATGATCGGTGGCGTGATCTGTCCGCCAGCACTCGCTGCGGCTTCAACACCACCGGCCAGGTGGCCCGGGTAACCCATCTTTTTCATGTTCGGGATCGTCAGCGATCCAGTGGAAACCGTGTTCGCGATCGACGATCCGGAAATCGTGCCGAAAAATGCCGATGACACGACACTGACCTTTGCCAGACCACCGGTATAACGGCCCGCGATCACGGTCGCCATATCAACGAAGAACTGACCCAATCCCATGCGCTGTGCAAGAACACCGAACAGCACAAAATGGAAAACAACGGTTGAGACAATCCAAAGCGTCACGCCAAAGATACCCTCAGCCGGGAAATACATATTATTGATGTACTGCGCCCAGTTAATGCCTGGGTGCTTTAAGATATCAATCGGCATGTACTTGCCGAAGACAGCAAACAGCGTGAAGATAATAATGATGATCGGCACCACGATACCCAGTGTCCGGCGCACAGCTTCGAGCAACACGATGATAAGCAATGTGCCAAAAACAACATCAATCGGATAAGGATCGCCCTGACGGATCACCTGATCTGGCATGTGAAAATTAACGCCAAAAATCGTGAAATCGATTTCGTACCAGGTAATCCCGATATAAAGCGATGCCGAGACACCGATGACAATCAATGCCCAATCCCAGATCGGCACGTTCGCATACCGCCACCAGGTATTCGGGTGTAAGGTCATATGCTGCGCGTTCTTGAACATCGGAAAACTGATATATACCAGCAAGATAACACCAGACATATGAATGCCCATGTGCCAGTAATCGATGGGCACGCCAGTACCTGCCGTCACATAGTGATAGACCGCAAATAAAATTGAAAAAGCTAAACTAAATTGCAGAAGCCAGGGGCCAAGTTGTCGAGTTTGTAAGGCGGTATCGTATTTTTCTTCGAGTTCTTCAGCCTTTTTAATATCAAATTCGGCCATATTGCACCCCCCGGTTTGCGGACAAAGTTTCCGCGATTGGCTTAAAATTTAAAAAAATAATCAGATTGGTCGCATCACCGGAAGCGCAGTGAAATAACCGCGCTTCCGGATCAATACGAACGGTACTTACTTGATCATACCGATTTCTTTGTAGTAACGCTCAGCACCAGGGTGGAATGGAATGAGCACACCCTTCAAAGCGTTTTCAAGAAGGATCTCTTTACCTTTGGAGTGACCTTTGTCCAAAAGAGAACGTGTCTTCTTGCTCCAAAGCGCCTTTGTGACACCATAAACAAGCTCTTCAGGCTGATCGATGCTGGTCACAAACTGACCGTTCACAGCAACAGTTGCCGTGTCAGTTGTGATGTTCTCGTAGACACCTGCTGGGATCAAAGACTCAACATAGTAAGGAATAATGCTGTTAATTTCTTTGATCTCGTCAGCTGAGAAGCTGTAAAGATTGAAGCCTTTTGTTGAACCCAACTGAATGAGTGCAGCAAACGGTGTACCACCTGCATAGAAGAACGCATCGAGCTGACCGTCAGCCAAACGCTGTGCGCTTTGGCCAAGACCAAGTTCTGCTTCATCAGCTTTGATGCCATAATGCTTGAGGATCATCTTAACTGAAACCTGTGTACCAGAACCCGCAGCAGCTACGCCAACGCGCTTGCCGTTTAGATCCTTGAGGCTCTTCATTGTGACGCCTTTTGGCAGCACAAGGTGCATATCCTCTGGGTACAGGTTCGCGATCATGCGAACTTTGTCTTTCTTGTCTTCAAACTTGCCTTCGCCATTGAAGCCTTGCGCGACACTTTGTCCGCCAGCGAGACCAGCATCAAGCTGACCAGCATGAATAGCGTTCATGTTTGCAACAGACGCGTTCGTGGAAACTGCGATTGCGACCAGACCAGGAACACCACAAGTGCCACCCTTTTCGCATGAACGTGAACCCGGAGGATTGGAAATCGCATTTGCGATCAAACCACCAATTGGGAAATACGTACCACCGGCACCACCTGTGCCAATGCGCCAGAATTTCATTTCTTGTGCATTTACGTGAGCAATGCTGCCCACTGCAATAATGCCGGCAACTGCCGCCATCGCTAGTTTGGTATAGAACTTCATAATAAACTCCCTATCGATTAAGTCTTAATGTGACATATCGTTTTTGAGACGTTGACCTCACCCCGTGTGAAACCAAATCAAACGACACTGTCATACCAATCGTTTAACCCCGGCATTGCAACGTCGCGCAAAGCCAATGGCAAACAAAAAACGGACGTATGAGTGAAATTTGTTCGTGCTCGTGACTAACCCCCGCTTATCAGAGCCAGTATCCTATGCCTCCACCCCATTAATTCAAATTATTAATTTTTCTATATCCATAAATTTGACTTATACTTTTTTATGATCCCTTTTGGCTGAGGAAAGACGATGAACTTATGGCATCTTGAAGTGTTTCGTGAAGTTATGCGGACCAGTTCCGTGACTATGGCAGCCGGCAACCTGGGCAGAACGCAACCGGCGATCAGCGCGAGCATTGCGAGCCTTGAAGAAGATATCGGGTATGAACTTTTTGAACGCAAAAATGGGCGCCTGCATCCTGTTCCTGAAGCCCATTATCTGAAGGCCGAAGCTGAGGAGATTTTATCACGGGTCGGTGCCGTCGAACGTTCGATGCGAGATACGCGAAGCATTGAGCCCGACCAACTACGCATTGCATCGATGCCGATTGTTGCAGAATTTCTCATGCCTCGTCTAATTGCGCGCTTCATCAAAGAGCACCCCAAGACACGATTTCAGGTGTCCTCATCAAATTCGCCTCGAGTATATGAGCATATCTCCGCGCAACAATTTGATGTTGGCTTGGCAGAGGTGACACCAGGGTCTGATCTGGTACATGTCGACATCATTGAAGTCGATTGCATCTGCGCGCTGCCTGCTAGTTCGCATCTGGTGGGACGATCATACGTGACCCCGCAAGATCTCGACGGTCTGCCGTTTGGCACGTACCTGCGTACGCATTCCATCGCCAAGAAACTTGATGCTGTGTTCGCAGAAGCTGGCGCGGACTTGAATGTGCAATTTGAAATGCAAAATGCGGCCAGCCAGTACAGTCTCGTCTCAAGCGGCGTTGCGTATAGTCTCTTTAGTCCGCTCAGTGCCTGGATCTTCAAACAAACGCATAGCGAGCCCGACTCCATTGTCTTTGTGCCGTTTCGCCCGACAATCCCCTACCCGTTTGCGATCCTGACACCTGCGCATCGGACCCTGTCTCGTCTGGCGCAAGCATTCGTGGCAGAATTAAAGGTCGAAATCGATATCGTGCTCGATGACATCATGGCAGACTGGTCGATCGAGAATACATCTCACCAACTTTAAAGTTCGCTTAGCAGACATTTTCGAATTTGATTTCGAAAGTTACGATCACGTTTCAAATGCCATTCCCGGCGCATGGCATCGGACCGGGTTAGATATCGTTCCGCGTATAACAGGGTCCAGACCCGGCCCCGCGTAGACTTGGCACCTTTCCCGGCATTGTGGGTCTCCAAACGCCCATCAATATCCTTAGTCCAGCCGACATACGTCCGCGCGCCGTTATCATCCAACGCGCCAATGATATAGACATAGCTCGCCACCCCTAGCCCTTAGACGAGGCCATTGCGGGGCCTATTTTTGAACATCCGGATATTCAAAGTCAGGGTTCAGGCGATAGACAGCAAGCAGATTTGCAGTCCAGATTTCCGGATGGTAACTCAGCAGGCTTGCCATAAACTTATTCAGCAAACGCTCTTTCAGACGGCGTAGCGGCTTTCTGGGTTCTTGTGGGAAACATCCATCACACAGCCAACCTGTCTTGTGTGCCAGTTCTACCATGCGGCCCGGCCCCAGCGGCGTGACATGATCGAATGTGCCATAGAACATTTTCAAGCCCCAGGGAGACTCAATATTCGGCACCCGCAAAAGCATTTTACCCTGCGCATTTAAATGCCCCCTCAACCGCATCATCAATGCGACGAGATCATCAAACTCGATGTGTTCGGCAACATCCAGCAAGACAATCCGGTCAAATTTACGGCCTTTAAGTTGATCACCCAGCACACGCCCGACGTCATCAAGATAGATTTCTGTTTTCGTAAGATCAGAAAGGGCGTCGGCGAGATACTCATCCATATCAATGCCAACGATTTCAGCATAATTCGAGGCTTCGAGATAACGCAGAAAATTCCCGGCGCCACAGCCAATTTCCAGCACTGACATCGCAGGAACAGCACCCGTCAGCGTGCCAAACTCCCAGTCATACTGGATGCCGTGTTTCTTCTTATAGATAATGGCAGAGCGATCCCGATGTGATTTGTAAAATTCGGCGCGTTCAGAATTTCCGGTTTCTTCGCCCATCGGCGTTGTCTCTTTTCAATAAATCACATCTTTGATCAGACATTGATATCATCATATCACGGGTTATTGCTAACACCGATATCACCGCAATCACGTCGCGTGAGCCTTAAGCATCCTCGCGGATCATGTCAGCGGCCTTTTCTGCGATCATGATCGTTGGGGCATTTGTATTGCCACTTGTGATGGTTGGCATGACAGACGCATCAACGACGCGAAGCCCCTTCATTCCCCGCACACGCAGCCGCTCATCAACAACAGACATCGTGTCGCTGCCCATTTTGCATGTGCCGACCGGATGGAAGATTGTCGTTCCAATATCGCCGGCGGCGCGCGCCAACGCCTCGTCATCATCGTAGTCCGGCCCGGGCTTAAATTCCTCGGAGACATACTTTTGCAGTGCGGGCTGTGAGATTATACGGCGCGTCAGGCGGATCGAGTCCGCTGCGACTTTGCGATCCTGCTGAGCCGTCAGATAATTCAGATGGATCGCTGGCTTCGCCATTGGGTCGGGACTTTTAATATGGATCGTGCCTCGGCTTTCCGGGCGCAGGTTACAAACACTCGCGGTAAAAGCGGAGAAGCTATGTAAAGGCTCGCCGAATTTATCCAGTGATAAAGGCTGCACATGATACTGCACGTTCGGCGTTTCATATTCGCTGCTGGATTTCGCGAAGGCGCCCAATTGTGACGGCGCCATCGACATCGGTCCTTTCCTGAACAATGCGTATTCCATCCCGATACCGATTTTACCAAGCAAGCTGTTCGCACGTTTATTCAACGTCTCCACGCCGTTGACCTTATAGATACATCTGATCTGCAAATGATCCTGTAGATTTTCTCCGACGCCTTTGAGTTCATGGATTACGTCTATCCCGTGTTCTTGCAAAACACTGCCCGACCCAATACCGGAAACTTCGAGAATTTGCGGTGAGCCAACAGACCCTGCAGAAAGAATGAACTCTGCCTTTGAAGAGATTGTCGCACTTTCCTCTCCATGCCGAAGTTCCGCCCCCGTCACGCGGCCCTCATGAATGGTTAGTTTTTTGACCTGCGCATGGGTAAACACCGTCAGGTTAGGCCGGTTCTGCGCAGGCCTTAGAAAACCTTTTGCTGTGCTCCAACGCCACCCGGCACGTTGATTGACATGAAAGTACCCGGTGCCTTCATTGTCGCCTCGATTGAAATCTTTGATTTTGGGAATACCGGCCTGCTCAGCTGCATCCTGAAATGCATCAAGAATTTCCCAACTCAGACGCTGATGTTCGACGCGCCACTCGCCGCCTTCCCCGTGGAATTCATCTGACGGCAATACATGCTGATCTTCCGATTTTTTGAAATACGGCAGAACATCATCCCATGCCCATCCGGTATTCCCGGATTGGCGCCACTGGTCATAATCCGTTGACTGACCACGCATATAAATCATGCCATTGATCGACGAGCATCCCCCCAATACCCGCCCCCGCGGATAGTTAAGCGAGCGTCCGTTCAATCCGGCATCAGGTTCAGTTTTAAATCCCCAATCTGTACGCGGATTGCCCATGCAATAAAGATAGCCAACCGGAATATGTATCCAGACATAGTTGTCTTTACCGCCCGCTTCCAACAACGCAACGGACGTTCCCGGGTTTTCTGACAGGCGGTTGGCAAGTACACATCCTGCACTCCCCGCACCAACGATGACGTAATCAAATGAGCCTAAATCTTTCATGCTTTATACCCATAAAACCGCATGGATTTCCGGTATTTGGTTAACCGTCCTCGAAATTTTTGCCGCATCCCGGTCAACTCCAATCAAAACGATCAGCTCATTACGCGATTGTATCGGTGATTATCACCCTGACAAGGCTTCCAGACACGTTGTTTTACTGAGGCTTAGTCACAAAAGGTTCAGTTAGCGAACACATTGGGTATCATTTAAAGATACAATTTTTGATCCCAAAACAAGTTGCGCTGAAGTCCTAAAGTCGTGTCTTCTAAGCATGCTCTGAGGAAAGAAATGGTAAGCGAATATTTAAATAAAGAAATTCGTGACCGTTCAGTAATTGCGCGAGATTTAGTCGGATCCACCCAAGGGGGCTGGGATCAGGCTTCTGTCATTGCTGATAGTCTGGATGTTGTCTTCGCTGTTATGGTCTACGACCTGGAAACGGCCGCGTTGACGCTTGACTATACATCAATGCATTCCTGGGCGATGACAGGCTATTGGCCGCGCGAGCTTGCCGGTAAGGGCATTGACGTGCTGTTTGACTGCGAGCATCCAGACCACGTCTTGTCAGAAATTATCGAAGACCTCAAAGATACCGGCTGCGCAGACAAATGTGTTCTCTGCCGCCGAAAAGACGGTGCGCCGTTTGGCTGCCACATCCTTGCGCATCGCGCTAAAGATGGCGCAACAAACAAGCAGGTCCTTTACCACACGTTTTTGTCCGAGTGCGATATCTCCGCCTGCCACTAAAATTACCCACGACCTGCAAACGGCATTTTCGTCGCCATAACCGTCAATGAAAAGACATTGGTGTCCAGCGGGAAACTCGCCATATGAACAACGGCGCGACCAACGTCGTTCACATCCATCATCGCCTCGGCTCTGATTTCGCCATCAGCTTGCTTGACGCCTTTCGCCATGCGATTGGCCATCGGCGTCGCTGCATTTCCGATATCCAGTTGCCCAACCGCAATATTGTATTTTCGCCCATCCAACGAAGCCGTCTTGGTCATACCGGTGACAGCATGTTTCGTCGCCGTGTAGGGAATAGAGTCGGGTCTTGGCGTATGCGCCGAGATTGAGCCATTGTTGATGATGCGCCCACCCATTGGGTCCTGGGCTTTCATGGTCCGGAATGCCGCCTGTAAACACAGAAACGAGCCGGTCAAATTCACATCAACGACTGATTTCCATTGTTCGTAGGACAAATCTTCCAGCAAAATCCCAGGCGCATTCTGCCCCGCGTTATTAAACAGCAGATCAAGACGGCCATATGCATCCACCGTCTTTGAAAAAAGTGCGGTGACAGATTCAGGGGCGGTCACATCCGTAGAGATTGCCAATGTTCGGTCGGGTGCACTTGAGAGAGATGCGGTTTCTTCCAGCGCCTCGAGCCGACGTCCGGCCAGAACCACTGTCCAGCCATCATCTAGCAATGCATGCGCCGTCGCACGTCCGACACCAGATCCGGCACCCGTCACAATTCCGATTTTCGTGGCATCTGACATAATTTATTCTCCCATTAGATTATCTAAACGCCGCATTACGAAACGTCCTTTGTGCAAAACGCGATCGCGGCCTAACAATAATATCGGGAGTACCAAGGCCAACGACAAGGAATAGATGATGCTGACCCTGCACGACGACCCGATTTCCGGCAACGGATACAAGGCGCGCCTGATCATGGCGTTTCTGGATATTCCTTATGAGTACATTCGTTACGATGTGACCAGAGCTGAAACCAGAACCCCTGAATTTCTCAAGATCAACCCAAACGGCCGCATCCCCGTGTTGGTTTTGGAAGACGGGTC